>JGI24709J26583_10002721_pt1 | contig 14335 bp, 13 predicted proteins | sample BioPla2DNA1_FD_26583 | JGI IMG/M metagenome (IMG submission 26583) | reverse complement strand
ACAAAGGAGACCCTTCATCTTTTTTAAAAAATATACCTTTTGACAAAATAGGAGCTTTCATTTTTGAGCCGGGCAATGCATCTGGTACTGTTAAACTACCACCAGAAGATCTCGTTAAGATGATAGAAGTAAAAATACGAGAGAATAATGGATTTATTGTAGTTGATGAAGTCACTACAGGAGTTGGCAGGACGGGAAAATCGTTTGGCTATGAGTATTATGATATCTCTCCCGATATTGTTGCCTTTGGTAAAGGGATTGGCAACGGATACCCTGTAAGTGTTATTGACTTATCTAAGCAAGTAGCACTTTTAATTGAAAAATCCGGCTTAAAGTATGCTCAATCGCACCAAAATGACCCCTTAGGCTGTGCTGTGGTAAAAGAGGTTATTTCAATAATAGAACATAACAACTACATACAAAGAGCATCAGAAATTGGCTTGGTGCTTGAACATGAACTTAATCTTTTATTAGAAAAGTATAAATGTATCAAGGAGGTTCGTGGAAGAGGGCTGATGTTTGTTATTGAGTTTATTCAGTATAATGATTTCCCCTTAGAAAAAATTCACAGAGATCTTTTTGATGCTGGATTTATTACCGGACTAAGTATTCCTGCAAATCTACTGAGGTTTTATCCTCCTCTGACTATTGAAAGAGAACAAATAAAAGGACTAGTGAATGCTTTATCTAATATCCTATCAAAATATTAATGTTTCATCAAAGCCTTATGACTATATTGTTAAAAGTTGCAATGTTGATGATTTTATCGATATGTTACTTAAATTTTTCAAGAGTGGATAATTCATTAATATTGTGATAAACTTTAGATAAGTAAAGGAGGTGGCAAGTCATGAATTACAGGATTACAAATGAATTAGTTGAAGGATTAAGAGACATTTTTAATGACAGATTGATAAGTATCATTCTGTATGGCTCTGTCGCAAGGGGAACTGATACCGTTGATTCCGATGTTGATATTGCCATCATAATAAAAGATGCAAAAGACCAATCCCTGCAAGATAAATTGATTGATTTTACTTTAGACATGGATTTAAAATATGACAAAGTTTTTTCTGTTATTGATATTGATTATAATGAATATACAAAATGGGAGGATGTGCTTCCTTTCTATAAGAATGTAAAAAAGGATGGTGTAGTTCTATGGGAGGCAGCGTAAAGGAATTATCAGCTTACCGATATGCAAAAGCGCTGGAAGATATAACTGCTTCAGAGGTAATGTTGAAGGAATCACTTTATAAAGTATCTATTAACCGCTCCTATTATGCGATTTTTCATGCCATGCGTGCGATTACTGCCTTATCTGGGTATGATTCTTCTAAACATTCTGGTATCATAGCATATTTTAATCAAAACATTGTAAAAGCTGGGGACTTTGATAAAGAAGCGTCTAAAATTGTAAAGAAGGCTTCTTTCTTAAGAGAGAAATCAGATTATCAGGATTTCTATATTGCATCAAAGCAAGAAGCAGAAGAACAATTGAAAGATGCAAAAAAATTTCTTGCTAAAGTTGATGAATATTTGAGGAAAAATAACATTTTATGATTATAATTTATAATTATTACGGACTATGAATAATAACGAAATATATAAATGTTTCATTGAAGCCGTAAGACCTGAGTGTATAGCTTCTGTAAGCTCCCCGATTATATCGGGGAGCTTTTGTTGTTATGTTGATATATAATTGGTATGGACACTAAAAGTCTAAAAGTGTACAATAAGTGTACTTTAAAGTTTGCAGGCTAATGTGAATAAAATTCACACAGAAGAGAGGCATGGATATTGAAATGACATATGAAGAAGCAAGAAATTTTATAAATGATTCTAATAAATATGGTATTGTGCCAGGATTAGAGACCATAGAAGAGTTATTAGGTCGTCTAGGAAACCCTCAGGAGAAGCTTAAGATAATCCATGTGGCAGGAAGCAACGGTAAAGGTTCTACCTGTGCATTTTTAAACTCTATTCTAATTGAAGCAGGATATAAGGTAGGAAGATATTCATCCCCATCAGTATTTACCTATAGAGAGATTATACAGATTGGCTATAAAGGTCTTTCTGATATGGTCTATATAACAGAAGAAGGTGTATGTGAGGCGATAGAAAAGATCATGCCTCTATGTAAAGAGATGATGGAAGATGGCTATTCTCATCCTACAGCCTTTGAGATAGAAACAGCTATGGCTTTCTTATACCTTTCTGAGCAAAATGTGGATTTTGCCATTATTGAAGTGGGCATGGGTGGAAGACTTGATGCTACTAATGTTATCAAGCAACCTATATGCACTGTGATTACATCAATTAGTATGGATCATATGCAGTATCTAGGAAGTAGCCTGAAGGAAATTACATTTGAAAAGGCTGGTATAATAAAGAATAATATAGCTCTAGTAACAGGCAAGCAAGATCCTGATGTTGAAGAGGTTTTAAAGGATATTAGTAGAGAAAAGAATGCTAAGTATTATATGGTTGACTCTAATAAGGTGAGAAATGTTATATATACTCCTGAGAAAACAAGATTCACAATAGAAGATGAAGAATATAGTATAAGTTTATTAGGAGAATATCAGATATATAATGGTCTGCTTGCTATGACAGCAGCTAAGGTAATAGATAAGCTAGGATATCCAATCAGTGGAGAGTCAATTAGCAGAGGCCTTGATAAGACAAGATGGAGTGGTCGTTTTGAGATTATTTCTAGAAAACCTTATTTTATTATTGATGGTGCACATAATGAGGATGCAGCTATAGGATTGGTTAAATCCATTAAGCAATACTTTACAAATCAAAGAATTATCTATATTATAGGTGTATTAGCAGATAAAGATGTAAACAGTATTCTTAAGATAACAGCTCCTCTAGCAGAGGTGATTATAGCTTTAACTCCAGATAATAAAAGAGCTTTAAAATCAAGTGACTTGGCTAAGATGGCCCTTTCATATGGTAAGAAGGTTATAGATGCTGGTACAGTGGATATGGCGGTTAAGAGAGCATATGAGGAAGCCAAAGAGGATGATGTGATTATAGCCTTTGGATCCTTGTCATATCTGGGAGAACTAAAAGAAACTGCAGAGGATATAAAAAGGGAGATAGACATATGATAGACGAGACTAAAGTAGAACAAGCTATTAAATTGCTACTAGAAGCAATAGGAGAAGATACTAGCCGAGAGGGTTTACTTGATACACCTAAGAGAATAAGCGAGATGGCCTATGAAGTTTTTGGAGGCCTTGGTAAGGATGCATCTGAGCATCTAAGTGTAACATTTGAAGCAGATAGCAAAGGAATTGTACTTGAAAAGGATATAACTTTTTATTCATTATGTGAACATCATCTAGTACCTTTCTTTGGTAAAGCCCATATAGCTTATGTTCCTGATGGAAGAGTAGTAGGTCTTAGTAAGTTGGCAAGAACTGTAGAAACCTATGCTAGACGCCCACAGATACAAGAGCAATTAACTAATCAAGTTGCTGATGCAATCATGAAATACCTAAAGCCAAAGGGTGTTATGGTAATGATAGAAGCAGAACACCTGTGTATGTCTATGCGAGGGGTGAACAAACCAGGAACGAAGACAGTAACGGTCATTACCAGAGGTGTATTTGATGAGGATCAAAATCTTCAATCTAGCTTTTATAATATGCTAAAGTAGAGAAAGATCATAAGCTTGCGGATAAGAAGCTGGACTAATCTGCTTATTCTTGGATAGAGGAGTGGACATGATGGATAGAGTAATGAGAATTGGTAAAAGGGATTTTGCAATTGGGGAACATACTTATATAATGGGTATTCTTAATGTAACACCTGATTCATTTTCCGATGGTGGTAGGCATAATCGCCTTGAAGAAGCGATTATTCATGTTGAGAGAATGATTAATGAAGGGGCAGATATTATTGATATTGGTGGGGAATCAACAAGACCAGGTTATACTTTTGTTTCTGATGAAGAAGAGATAGATCGAGTTGTTCCAGTTATAGAAGAAATTCGAAAGAGATGGGATATTCCAATATCAGTTGATACCTATAAGAGCAAGGTGGCTAAGGCTGCTTGTACAGCCGGAGCAGACCTGATTAATGATATATGGGGATTACAGTATGATAAGGATATGGCAGCAGTTGTTAAGGATATGGATCTAGCAGTCTGCCTTATGCATAATCGAGAAAATCTGGATTATCAAGATTTTCACCAAGATTTTCTACAGGATATGAGTAAGATAATAGATACGGCCAAGGAGGCTGGTATTTCAGATGATAAGATTATAATTGACCCTGGAATTGGATTTGCTAAGACTCTAGATATGAATCTTTACCTTATGAATAATCTGGAGATACTCCATCAGTTTGGCTATCCTATTCTTCTGGGAACATCAAGGAAATCAATGATTGGTAAAACCCTTGACCTTCCTGTGGATCAAAGNCTAGAAGGAACCTTAGCAACAACTGTTATGGGTGTTATGAAGGGCTCGCACNTTGTAAGAGTCCATGATGTATTAGCTAACCGCAGAGCAATACAGATGACTGAGGCTATACTACAGAAAGGAAAACATTGAAATGGAACAAGACATTATAAAAATATCAAATCTTGAGGTCTTTGCCTACCATGGTGTATTAAAAGAAGAAAACTCATTGGGACAGAAATTCATNATATCTGCTGAATTATTTACTGATATTTCAGAAGCAGCAAAGGATGATGATATAAGTAAATCTATAAATTATGCTTCTGTGTGTAAGGCTATTGAGAAGTTCTTGAAAGAGAATACATTTAAACTAATAGAGACAACTGCAGATAAGCTTGCTACATATCTACTTAAAAAATATGATAGATTGGATAGAATTAAGCTTGAGATAAAAAAGCCTTGGGCTCCTATTCATATGTCTCTGGATACAGTATCTGTTCAAGTAGAAAGAGGATGGCATAAGGTATATCTTGGGATTGGTTCAAATCTTGGTGATAAGGAAGCTAATCTTACAGAAGCAATTAAGCTACTTAATGAAGATGAAGACTGTGACGTTATTAAAGTTTCTTCATTGCTCACAACAGAACCAGTTGGTGGTGTTGAGCAGGATGATTTTCTAAATGGAGCATTGCTTCTTAGAACATTAAAAACTCCATCAGAATTATTAGAGCTTATAGGAAAGATTGAAAAGGAATTGAAAAGGGAGAGAATAGTTCATTGGGGACCGAGAACCATAGACTTAGATATTCTTTTCTTTGACAATGATATTATCCAAACAAAAGAATTGACGATACCCCATAAGGAGATCGCCAATCGTTTATTTGTACTGAATCCTATGTGTGAGATTGCACCATGGTTAAGGCATCCAGTACTTGGTGATACCATGATACAACTACGTAATAAGTTATCAGAATAATGATTATGTATTAATTAGCTTGAACACTTAAATTAGGCGGATTAAAGGTACCAACCTTAGNGGTTCCTTCCGCCTCTACTACAAATGTAGTAGTATCTTCAAAATCCCTAAAGAATACATATGTCTCTGTTACNTGGATTTGCTTGTAATTGCCGCTTAATAAAGCTTCTGCTTCCATTGTTTCCAAATAAATTCGATTNATTCCATTACTCTTGGTATCATCAACTTGATAATAGAGGAACTTACCATTATTAGTTATATTAAAGGTTGCGCACCTTTTATTAACTACAATCTCTGGTTCACTTCCGTCNANTCTCATTCTGTATATTTTATAATCATCTTCAACATTCATGTAATATAGATAGCCNTCATGGATAATAGGGTATAAAAAGCCACCTTCCAAAAAGGTTTGTCCGTTATAGCTTGATAGATCAAATTTATTAAGATTGTGATCCTTTGATAAACCAGCATAGTATAGTGCATTATCAATAATTATAGTTGGTATTACTGCCTCTTCTACTAAAAGTCTTTCATCCATTCCATCCGTTGTATTTTGATGAAGTAATAATCCTTTTTCCACATCATACTTTTGATAATAAAGGTGATTTCCCTTTAATGTAAGGTATGCACCGGGATTATAGGAAATGGACTTGATATTAGAACCATTCTGATGAATTCTATATATACCAGTATTATTGTATAATAGAATATTCTTATAGCTGCCTTGTCTAGTATTATTAGCTCTGACATAATATATATAATTCTCGTCTACATTAATATATACTGCTTTATCATCATGAATTTTTTTGAAATCCATTAGATTATAGTCAGTTACATATAGACATCCATCGTCATTACTATTACTAAAGTATATATTACCGTCTTGCTCACTAAAAAGACCACCATTATAGATATTACCTGTTGTATTACCTACTTCATTATCGTCATTTTGAAATGTCCGGTCATGTGTATATAAATAAATACCGCCTAGGACGATAATAGTAGTTACTACAAGAAATACTAACAACTTTTTCAAACCTTTTATCATAAGCTACCTCCATGTAATATCTTATCCTATAGCAATTATATCCTTATAGATTAAAATATGCAATGATAGGTTTCTATCATAGTTACAATTAAGCCTAACAATAAATTGTTAAGACCAGGATAAATATATGACGATTGCATACTTTCCTTCCTTCAAGTATAATTAGACAAATTGGATTAATGGGAAGCATATATAAATATTTCGATTATGTAGTTTAGGATTCATACATTAAGATTAGAAGATGGAATGGAGGAGATTAAATGGTTGACCTTATGGAAAGTAGGAAGAAATTAGATGAAGTGGACAAGAAGCTTCTAGAGCTTTTTGAATATAGAATGGAAATATCTAAGGATGTAGCAGAATATAAAAGAAGTGTAGGGAAGCCGGTATATGACCCTGATAGAGAGAATGAGAAATTAGAAACCTTAAGGAAACAAGTTCAAAATGAGGATAATAAAAAGGCGGTAGTTGATCTATTCTCACAGATAATGTTTTTAAGCCGTAGACTTCAATATTCTCTTATTGATACTTCTGATAATTTTGGCTACTTTGAAGTTGATGGACTTGCTTCTGACAAAGATACGAGAATAGCTTACTTTGGACAGGAGGGTTCTTATACTGAACAGGCGATGTTAGAGTACTTTCATGGAGAGGGAGAAGGAATCCCCATGGGAACATTTGAAGATGTTATGGAGGCAGTTAATGAGGGCAGGGCTGATTATGGTGTTCTACCCATAGAGAATTCTTCCACCGGATCCTTATCTGACATTTATGATTTATTGGCAGAATACAATAATACAATAATTGGGGAGCATGTAGTTAAAGTCGAACATTGCCTGTGGGGACTTCCAGGGGCAAAGCTTTCTGATATTAAAAAGGTCTATTCACATCGGCAAGGTTTACTTCAGTGTTCTGAATTTTTAAAGAAACATCCTGAAATCCATCTATTTGATGGAGGAAGTACCGCTGGAAGTGCAAAAAAGATAATAGAAGAAGGAGATAAGACCCAGGGGGCAATAGCAAGTAGAAAGGCTGGAGAGAATTATGGCTTGGAATTGATTAAATCCTCAATTAACAATGAGAAGGATAATTCAACCAGATTTATTATCATATCAAAGAAAAAGCTATATCAGAAAGGGGCTAATCATATAAGCTTATGCTTCGCCTTACCTCATAGAAGTGGTTCCTTATACCATATGTTATCCCATCTTATTTATAATAATATTAATATGACTAATATAGAATCCAGACCAATCCCAGGTAAAGTGTTTGAATACCGTTTCTTTGTAGATATAGAGGGGTCAATTAATCAACCAATAATACGAAATGCTTTATATAGTATTAAGGAAGAAGCCATTGATTTGAAGATACTTGGAAACTATATCTTAGTAAGATAAGAATTAATATTTCATATTTTCTTCAATTTCTAATCACAAAGTGAACATAAATTCTTGGTAAACTAATAACAGATTAAGAAATTACATGTGTTTATATAGTCGGATTTAAAGGTTAATACTACAGAAATAGAAGGGAGAATAATATGAATAACGAGATTTATAATGAAAATAATAAAGAAATTAATAGCAATAGCTCTAACAATAATAATTATCAAAGCAGTCAATATCGCTATAGTCAGAATGAAATAAAGCAAGATTACCAATATACAAATCAATATCCATGGAATAATCAACCATATAATTATTATATAGATATTAATAGTGGGGCTTCTCATAAAAAACCCAAGAGGAAATATAGATTTCTTAAGGCTTTAGGCTTTACAGCAGCAGCTTTACTATTTGGAGTCTTGGTTGGCGCTGGGGTTCATGGATATAATTATCTAACAAGACCTGACGATACCATTCTTGTTGAAGATGACCCACAAGCTAATGTTATAGATATTGTAGAGACAGATGGTACAGGAGACATTTCAACATTACCTACTAAACTCTCTAAGGATGAAGTAGTAACAGATGTGTCTGATGTTGTAGATAATGTGATGCCATCAATCGTAGCTATTAATTCATCAGGGGTATATACTGAATATGATTTTTTTGGTAGAAAGTTCAACCAACCTATAGAAGGTAGTGGCTCCGGTATTATTATTGGCCAAAATGGTTCGGAAATACTTATTGTTACAAATAACCATGTTATTGAAGGATCTACTCGGGTAGAAATTGTATTCTCTGATGATACCACTGCAGATGCCGCGGTTAAAGGGGCAGAAGCTAAATCAGATCTAGCGGTATTATCAGTTGAATTAGATGATCTGACTGAAGAGACTCGCAATACTATAAGAGTAGCAACCATTGGCAATTCAGATGAAGTAAAGCCAGGTCAGATGGCTATTGCAATTGGCAATGCTCTAGGCTACGGACAATCTGTTACAGTTGGATATATAAGCGCTGTTGAAAGAGAGGTCAATATAGAGAATGTTAATATGGCTCTTATTCAAACTGACGCTGCAATTAATCCTGGTAATAGTGGTGGGGCCTTGATGAATATCTATGGAGAAGTAATAGGAATTAATTCTGTTAAATATGCTTCTAAGGCTGTGGAAGGAATGGGATATGCAATACCCATAACTGACGCTTTACCCATGATTAATGAACTTATTAATAGGGAAGAAGTTAAGGCTGGTGAACAAGGATTTTTAGGAGTATATTTGGATTCTTCTATCGATGTAAATGAATTATATGCTGAACGTTTCAATATGCCTATGGGTGTATATATTAACGATATAGTACCTGATTCTCCGGCTGAAAAGGCTGGACTAAAGCAAGGTCATATTATCACAGGTATTGATAGTCAGAAGATAGAGACAATGGAAGAATTACTTAATATCTTGTCATATCGTAGAGCGGGAGATGAGATTAAGCTTGTAATAAGTGAGTTAGAGAATGGTGCATATGCTGAAAAAACATTAGAAATAACCCTGGGTAAAAGGTAATTATAAAAGATAAAAATCATATAGATAAGATAACCTCCTATAAGTGTTCTATAAAACACTTATAGGAGGTTATTTCATAGGTAATATAGTTAAAAAACTTGAGTTTAAGCCTCTGCTGCAGAAGGGTCACCTTCTGGAGTCTCTGAAGATAAGTTAATCTCATCTAAATCATCATCAAAGTCAAAGTCATCTTCATAGTCATCGAAATCATCATCAAAGTCATCCAAGTAGTCTGGGTTCATATAACGATATACTGCGTATGCAATACCTGCAACAGTAGCTACGGCTCCGATTATAGCAAGTATCATAACTAAAGTATTTTTCTTTTTCATCATAGGCTCTTTCTTATGAACAAGTTCACCAAGTTTCATAGCATTTAAAAGATCATCAAGTTTATTTCCCATAACAGCACTTCCTTTCATAATATTATACATTCTTAATTATTATACCACGAATTATCAGATTAAGAACTCAAATGCTTGGCATTTTCTGCGAATCTGCTTGCAGATACGCTGCATGTATGCACTTATCCAATAAATATATGACATTTATTCGAGCAAGCTTGATAAACGTCCTGTATTTCTTGGATTAATCTGCTCATTCGTGGATATTATATCTTAATTGCTTAAAAAAAATACTAATGATTAGTTCTTGATAGAATAAGTATATCATAAAGATGGAAGCTTTACTATATTTTATCAATTTTTAATATAATTCAGTAAAAATTAATCAACTTTGTTTAGCTTTGCAAATGTAGACAGTAGTTTCTTGGTACCATGACTAGGGAAGTCAACGGTTACTTCATAATCCTTACCGCCTTGTGTAATATTAGTTACAGTTCCGATGCCAAACTTAATATGGGCTACATTATCCCCTACACCATAATCTAATGTACCAATATTAGCACTACCAAAGTTCTTAGGCTCAGCTGTCAAATATGGTTTGTCAAATGAAAAGCTTTTATTCTTAAACTCCTCATTTTGAAAGGATCTTCTACCAGGGGTAAAGGTCTTAGGGCCAGAGCTGGTAATATTTAATAAATATCTAGGAATCTCCTGAATGAAACGGGATGGTCTGTTAAATTGTGTTTCCCCACGAAGCATTCTTTGCTTAGCAGCAGTTAGGGATAGAGCCTTCATAGCTCTAGTAATACCTACATAGCAGAGACGTCTTTCTTCTTCAATCTCTTCAAGAGGATTATCTCCATATAAGGACATATAGCTAGGGAATATTCCCTCCTCCATACCACAGATATATACATATGGAAACTCCAAGCCCTTAGCACTATGTAGGGTCATAAGAACTATGTTATCAGTTCCTTCCTCTAGATTATCAATATCAGCTACTAAAGATACTTCCTCTAGAAAGCCACTAAGAGTAGGATTTTCTTCAGCATTCTCTTCATAGGAAACCATCTTATTAACAAGTTCATCAATGTTACCAATTCTATCCAAAGCCTCCTCGGAGCCATCTTCTTCTAACTCTTTAAGGTAGCCGGTTCCATCTAGAATATCATCGATTAATTCGCTCAAGGAATAGTTATCACTGTTCAATCTGATTTTTAGTCCCTCAATCATACTGACAAATGGTGTGATTTTGGATGAAGTTCGTTCTAAACCCGGTATGTGTTCAGCTCTTGTAAGGGCCTCATAGAAACTAATATCATTACTAATAGCAAAGTTATTAACCTTATCTATAGTTGTTAGGCCAATACCCCTTCTAGGAACATTAATAATACGCTTTACAGAAAGACTATCAAGATTATTATCTATGGTTTTAAGATACGCTAAGATATCTTTGATTTCCTTCCTACTATAGAAATTTTGTCCCCCTACAATCTTATATGGAATGTTTCGAAGTATTAATTTCTCTTCAAAAAGTCGGGATTGTGCATTGGTCCTATATAGAATAGCAAAGTCATTAAATGTGGCTTCACCTTCATCTACCATACGTTTAATATCAGCCGTAATTGAATCTGCTTCCTCAAAATCTGTATCAAACTGAACAAAACGAACAGGATCTCCCTCTTCATTATCAGTCCAAAGAGATTTATCCTTTCTTCCTTTATTGTTACAGATTACTTCATTGGCTGCATTAAGGATATTCTTAGTAGAGCGATAGTTTTGTTCTAGTTTAATAACCTCAGTTCCAGGGAATGCCTTCTCAAAATTAAGTATATTCTGGATGTTGGCCCCGCGGAACTTGTATATTGATTGATCATCGTCACCAACAACACAAAGATTATATTCTCTCTTACCCAGCTCATTCACACCTGAGGCAAGAAGATGAATAAGATTAAACTGAGCAGTATTAGTATCCTGGTATTCATCAACCATTATATAGCGGAAGCGATTTTGAAAATATATAAGCGCCTCTTTATTTAATTGAAATAATTCAACTGTTTTTACAATCAAATCATCAAAATCCAGGGCATTACTTGATTTTAATCTTTTCTGATACTCTTTATAAGCCCTTGCGTATATATTCTGATTTCTATCTCCACTGGCACCTTTTTCGAAATCCTCTGGAGATATTAATTCGTCCTTGGCTTTAGAGATAACAGAAAGAATGGATTTCTCATTAGTCTTCTTAGTATCGATATTAAGATACTTGCATACCTCTCGCATAAGGGTTTTTGAATCATCTGAATCATATATGGTAAAGCCACGAGAGTAGCCTATTGTGTCAATGTATCGTCTTAAAATGCGAACACAGGTAGAGTGAAATGTACTAACCCATATACTCTCTGAGCCATAGCCAACTAGGTTATCAACCCTTTCCCTCATCTCTCTAGCAGCTTTATTGGTAAAGGTGATTGCTAGGATATTCCAAGGATTAACATCTCGCTCTTCAATAAGATAAGCGATTCGTTGTGTAAGAACTCTTGTTTTACCAGAGCCTGCCCCAGCCAGTATAAGTAAGGGACCCTTATCATGGAGGACCGCTCTTTTTTGCTCTGGATTTAGTGTATCAGAAATATTCATAAATATATCAGCCTTTCTAAGAACAGGACTGTTCTAAGTTATTTTGTTAGGGAAATTAAAGATCTGCAGATTAGAAATTATTCACGTTGCACTTATCCATCCTATCTACAGTCTTTCTNCAAGCAAGCCCACGAAAGCCTCTAGCTAGTATGGACTAATCTTTTGCAGATTAGGAACTCGATATCTGTCGATATCTCGTTCACGTTGCACTTATCCATCCTATCTACAGTCTTTCTTCAAGCAAGCCCACGAAAGCCTCTAGCTAGTATGGACTAATCTGCTTATTCGTGCATATTATAGCATGGGGAGGCAGTGCTTTCAAGTCTGCAGAATTGTTACATATATAGGAAAACATCTCTTTATTTTATCTTTGACATCTAGTTATGGATACTATATAATTGGCTTTGAGGTGATAGTATTGGATAAAGCAAAAGAAGAATACATTAGAGGTCTAATTAATGGACTTAAGGATGTAAGATATATTAAACCTGAGGATATTCCCAATATTGATTTATATATGGATCAAGTTACTACATTTATGGACGAGCACCTTAAGTCATCCAAGCGTTATAGTGAAGATAAGCTATTAACCAAGACGATGATTAATAATTATACGAAAAATGAACTTTTACCACCTCCTAACAAAAAGAAATATTCCAAGGAACATATGTATCTTTTAATATTTATTTATTATTTTAAGAACATATTGTCTATTAACGATATTCAAAGTATTTTCAACCCCCTTACAGAACGCTTCTATGGCAAGAATTCCGATATTGGGTTAGAGGATATATATAAAGAGATTTTTCGTCTACAGGAGGAGCAGACTGAAGCCTTAACGAAGGATATGATTAGAAAGATAACCAAAGCAAAGGAATCATTTGCAGATATAGAGGATGAGGATGATCGTAACTTCCTAAGCTCATTCGCTTTTATTTCTATACTTTGTTTTGATGTATACATGAGAAAGCACATGATAGAAAAGATAATAGATCAGTCAATAATGGTAGATAAGAAGAAAGAAAATGGGACAGAAAGTAAGGATAATAGCTCCACGTCTAAGTAGAGCAGTGACTAATGATAAATAATAAAAATATAAAAGGGATGTAAAAGGATAGGCAATATTCTTTTACATCCCACTTTTAATATATGGAACTATGCCTTTTTATAATCATCCCCAAGACGGGAAAAAACCATGTCATATCCATCATTGCCATAGTTTAATGAACGATTTACTCGGCTAATTGTTGCTGTTGATGCACCTGTTTTTTCAGCTATCTCAAGGTAAGTTTTTTGACTACGAAGCATTTTAGCAACTTCAAACCTTTGAGATAAGGAAAGCAGTTCATTCACAGTACAAATATCCTCAAAAAAAGTATAGCATTCTTCAGAATCCTTCAAACTTAATATAGCCTGAAATAAATGATCAACAGCAGGTGTTCTGATGTTTTTACTCATTGTTAGGACCCCATCCTTTCATCCAGTTGTGCAATGAATTATTCACGCGATATAATTTTAACACTCTATAGCATTGAAGTAAAGCCCTTTAGTGAAAATAGTAACAGAAACAATATACAGAGCTATTTGCAAAATTATTGTATTGACATTCCCCTAAGCTAATATTATTATGAATTAGGTATGGATTTATTATAGATGGTTATTTATTATATCAAGATATAAAGTATTAATTTTAAGTGTTTTATAGGAAGGTATGGTTAATATATGAGAAAAAGAGGTGGACGAAGACAAAGACGTAGGAGAAGAGTTGTGCTTTTTAGCCTATTTCTTTTGTTGGCAGTTGGGGCTTTAGCCTATCTGCAATTAAAACCAAAGGTAGTAAAAGCAGTAACTATTGAAGCAGGAGAGTCTGACATTGATATCCAAGAGTTCATTCTTAATAAAAAGGATTCTGGAATCTTTGTTACCGACATTGCTTCCTTAGATTTAAGTAAGGTTGGTTCTTAT
>JGI24709J26583_10002712_pt1 | contig 14365 bp, 11 predicted proteins | sample BioPla2DNA1_FD_26583 | JGI IMG/M metagenome (IMG submission 26583) | reverse complement strand
AGGTTTTCCGATATTTTGCGAAATATCACCGAACGGTAAAGAAGTCGGAGTAGTTTGTGTTACCGGGTCCGAAAGAGGAATAAAGACAATATATACCAATATCGATATGGCAAGCCAGACTGAAATAGGTCAGACAGAGGTTGACGGACTGGTGATAGATACAATAAGATTTGGTTCAGACACCTTGATGATAACGGAAGAAAGAGCGGTTTTATTCGATTCTAAGTTTAATATGAAAGCGGAATACCTTTTTCCCGTAGCGCCGATACTGTCAATTGCAGAAAAATCAAATGCCGTTGGAATAGCCTTTGGGGATAATAAACAGGACAGCCTAAATACAATATTGATACTCAACCAGAGAGCTGAAAAAGTATATATAATTGAGGACATGGGTTCGGTTTTTGACTTGATTTTTGTTTCTGACAAGATTTATGTTCTCGGGGATGGGAGGATAAGTGTATTTCGCCAGAATGGAGAACTGTTGGAAGAATATCTAATAGATAAAAGAGGGAGATCCATTTATTTAACAAAGAATAAGCTCATTGTTCTGCTACCTGACAGAATTGACATTGCTTCAAGATTTAAGGAGGAAACCAATGATCTGGCTGACAGTTGATATTGTAATTATCGTTGTTGCTCTTATTGCAATGCTTGTGGGAATAAAAAGAGGCTTTTTAAGCTCGCTTATAAGTTTTATTGGGTTGGTTCTTGCAATAGTGATTTCGGCATTTATCGCCTCACTCCTCTCCGAAATCATATTTAACGGACTGTTGAGAGATAGCTTAACTTCTGCGGTTGAAGAGAAATTGATTGAAAGTACAAATCCGGATGCTTTAGCTGATTCATTGTCCTCCGGGGTGCTGGGGATTTTAGTAGGAATTTTCGGCCTGAGAGATGAACTTATTATGTTTTTTTCTGAAATGTCTGATAAAAGCTCGGTAGTTGCCGGAGACATAGTATCCACTGTTATCAAACCGCCTCTGATTATGCTAATTAGACTTTTTACTTTTATTATTTTTTTGTTTATCTTGAAATGGATAATCTCCTTAATTGCACGGAAAATAATTTCTGTAAATGAAATGCCCATAATTGGCTCGGTCAACAAATTACTGGGTGGTTTGTTTGGAGTATTAAGAGGGCTAGCAGTGTGCTTTATAGTTGTGGCGGTCTTGTCATTTGTTGTGAAATTGGGTGGTATTGAAGCGGACTATTTTACGGAAATTAAAGATAATACTATATTGTTTTCTTCAATTCACAAGTTTGTTTCTTTGTTTATTAATTAAAGAATAATAGCAAATCAATAGCTTTGTTCATGGTTTACTAATAATTATATGATTTAATTAACAGGGGTGAAATATCGCTTGCACTCTCGGTCTAAGAGTGCTAAAATAAGGTGTGCGGTGTTTTACTGCTGTTTATATATTAATGAGGTTTTTTAAAATGATGATATGCTCAAAATGTAACAAACGCCCTGCAGTGGTCTTTATGACGCGCATTGAGGGTGAAAATTCTATAAATGAAGGAATCTGTCTGGTTTGTGCAAAAGAACTTGGTTTAAAACCGGTAGATGACCTCATGAAAAGATTTGGAATTAATGACGAGGATCTTGAGACATTGTCTGATCAGATGATGAATTTTGATATCGGAAATCAGGACGATGATGCTCCGGGCTTTGAAAGGGGAGGTTCGCCCGTGTTTCCTTCCTTTATAATGAATTCACCTAAAAACAATTCAAATGATGAATCTGAAGGTAGCGATAAAGGTGAAAAAACTTTTCAAGGTAAAAGAAGAAGAGAAAAGAAAGGTGAAGGTCAATCAAGAAAATTTCTTGACACATATTGTGAAAATTTGAACAGAAAGGCCATCGAAGGCCGTTTGGACAGAATTGTCGGTCGGGAGAAGGAGATATATCGAACCCTTCAAATTCTGTCCCGCAGACAAAAAAATAATCCCTGCCTGATAGGTGAAGCAGGGGTCGGTAAGACAGCAATAGCAGAAGGATTGGCTTTGAAAATTGTTAATGGAGATGTTCCTTCAAAAATGCTGAAAAAGGAACTTTATCTTCTTGATTTAACTGCGCTCGTTGCCGGAACACAGTTTAGAGGACAGTTTGAAAGCAGGGTAAAAGGATTAATTTCTGAAGTTAAGGCCGATGGAAATATAATTTTATTTATAGATGAAATACATAACCTTACGGGAGCGGGTGATGCCGAGGGGGCAATGAATGCTGCGAACATATTAAAACCCGCGCTTTCAAGAGGGGAAATTCAGGTTATAGGCGCAACTACTTTCAATGAGTATAGAAAATATATTGAAAGTGACCAAGCTCTGGAGAGAAGATTTCAACCTGTAAAAATAGAAGAGCCCTCGATAGAGGACACGATAGAGATGCTTGCAGGGGTAAAAGGGTATTATGAGGACTATCACCACGTTAAAATCCCTGATGAATTATTGGAACAAATCGCTTCTCTCTCTGAAAGATATATAACCGATAGATTTCTTCCGGACAAGGCAATTGATCTTTTGGATGAGGCGGCTGCGAGCAGAGCCTTGGAGAGTCAAGAACTTTCCGAATATGAAATGCTTAAAGAAAAAATTTCAAAACTTAAAGCTGAAGAAGAAGCTGAAAAAGATGAAGAAGGTTCTGTTGATTATGAGAACCTTGCCCGAATCAGAAGTGAAATAATATTAACCGAGTCGGAAATGAATGATTTGGAGGAAGCTGTTGAGAACATTTATGTTACATCATGCGACCTTGCTAAGGTAATTGAACTTTGGACGGGGATACCTGCAAACAAAATAGAAGAAAGTGAATACAAAAAAGTAGCCGGACTGGCTGATTCGATAAAGAAAAAAATTATAGGACAGGATGAAGCTGTGGAACTGGTTTCGAATGCCATAAAGCGGTCAAGGGTAGGATTGCAAAAACGCAGAAGACCCGCATCCTTTATTTTTGTTGGTCCGACCGGAGTAGGCAAGACGGAATTGGTAAAGGTTTTGGCTGCTGAACTTTTTAGTGGAGTAGAACCCCTTATCAGGATAGATATGTCTGAATATATGGAAAAACATGCAGTTTCGAGATTGATAGGTTCTCCTCCCGGATACGTAGGTTATGATGAGGCCGGACAATTGACCGAAAAAGTCCGTAGAAGACCTTACAGTGTCGTGTTGTTCGATGAAATTGAAAAGGCGCACCCCGATGTTATGAATATTCTGCTCCAGATACTTGATGAAGGAAAGATTTCCGATGCGCAGGGAAGAACAGTGAATTTTGAAAACACGATAATAGTTATGACGAGCAATGTAGGCTCTACGGATAGGGTTACTCTTACAGGATTTGGAAGATCAGCAGATGATGCCGTAAAAGATAAATCCAGAAAAGCAATAACAGAATTTTTAAGACCGGAATTTATCAGTCGGGTTGATGAAGTGGTTGTGTTCAATCCATTAAGTGAGGAGTCGCTTGAAAAGATAGCGTCATTGATGCTTGAGGAGATTCGCGAACCGCTTGAGTCCAAGTCAATAACTCTTAAATATGACAATTCAGCACTCAAAAAACTTGCCGAACTGAGCGAAGGTGGAAAATATGCAGCTCGTGACCTGAGGAGAACAATTAGAAAAACGGTTGAAGATGAAATTGCAAATATTCTTGTTGACAACATAGGAAAACCCATAGGAGAAATCAATATTACAACAAGAGAGGATAAACTCGTCATTGAAGCTTCCGGAAGCGGACTAATGTATCCAATTGACAGGGTGGTTGAATGCACTCTCAAAGTATAGCTCTTTTAATTGAAAAAAGTCCGAGCTAAGCAGCTCGGACTTTTTTGAAACTAAATAAATTCGCATATTTCATCGAATGATTTGCGCTTTTTAGCCCTGGGCTCATCGCTTTTTGCGTATCCTATGGCTACTATTACCATAAGAGTTTCCTCTTCCTCATTGACTTCAAAAAATTCGCCTATTTTTTCTCTGTTAAAGTAGCCGATTATACAGGTCGAAAGCCCTAAAGAAGAAGCCGATAGAATCAAGTGGGAGCAGGCAGCTCCACAATCGAAGCTTGACATATTTCTGAAAAAGTTGTTTTCAGTATCTATAGGCGCTTCCTTTTCCGTTTTCGTAATTAATACAAAAGCAGGACACTGTGAGAGAAAAGTATTTACATTGTTTTCGGTTAGCAGTACTCTAAGCTTTTCGACGTCTTCTTTTTTTGACGCAACTCTAAAATACCATGGCTGTTTATTGGAAGCAGAGGGGGCGATTCCGCCTTCTTTTACTATTTTCTTTAACAAATCGACATCAATGTTGCGGGAACCGTCAAAATCTCTGCAACTCTCACGAACTTTTATCAACTTCGAAAATTTCATAATTACTCCTTTCCATTTAAAACAATATATCACAAATAACCTATTCTTAACAAACTCTTAATTAAACAAAAACTTATGTTATATAGTATAATACATCGAATATATTAATATGGGAGAGACCTTTTTAAAATGAAAATTGAAATGCATGTCCATACTTCGAATGTGAGCCCATGTTCTAAAATGCCTGCAGAGATACTGGCAAAAGAACTGTATAAAGCCGGCTATGGTGCTGCTGTATTAACCGATCACTTCAATGACTATGTGTTGGATAACTTTGCAGGGAGCAAGTTAGACAAAGTCGATAGATATCTTGAGGGTTACAGGATTGTATCGGAACATGGTGAAAAGATAGGGCTTAAAGTGTTTTTAGGTGTTGAGGTTTGCTTGTTGACTACCGGTGGGTGGGATGATTTCCTGATATACGGTATTGACGAGGATTTTTTAATTGATACACCCACCCTATACAATCTGACGCAAGAAGAATTATATCATGCTGTCGATTCTTATGGCGGGCTTGTGTATCAAGCACATCCCTTCAGGATGGGATGCAGACCCCTTAACCCTTATTATATACACGGGGTTGAAGTGCACAACGGAAGTAATAACAACAATGAAGAGAATATAAGAGCTTTTAAATGGGCATCGGAGTATTCTCATTTAAAATGGATTTCGGGAAGCGATGCACATGAAATCGATAAGATTGATACAGGGGGAATCATCGTACCTGAAGACGAAAATATTTACGATTCGAAATCACTTGCGAAATATCTGAAAAATAATAGGGTTGAATTAATAAAAGAGTCGGAAAACGGTTATATTACAGTTAAATCACCAAAATAGAAAACACACCACTCAACATTTGCTGAGTGGTGTGTTTGGCTGGGCCGGGTGGATTCGAACCAACGAATGACGGAGTCAAAGTCCGTTGCCTTACCGCTTGGCTACGGCCCAATAATTCGACCAAAACATAAACTAATAAAGCGTCGCCAAAACATTATAGCAAACTATCAGCCCTAAAAGCAATATCAAAAAACGAAGTGACATTGTGTTATAGGATATAATAGTGATACGGGACATAATTATAAAATATAATCAATGATTTGCTGCAAATCAATAGACATATTCCTTCGTATAGAATATGTGCGCCCCTGCCTTTTTGAGCTCTGTGTTCATTTTGTTTTCCTAATGTTGTCTAAAAGAGCGGAAAAAACAAGGAGTGATTTATTCATGTATAAAATTCTTGTCTTGAATTTGGGCTCCACCTCTACCAAGCTGGCTTATTATGAAAATGAAACATCTGTCGTGAGCCAAACCATTGAGCATCCTGCTGCAGAAACAAAAGTATTTGAATCCTTTATGGATCAAGGAGAGTATCGCATCGGCTATATCAAGCGCTTTATGCAGGAAAACGCTATCGACTTGTGCGATTTGGATGCAATAGTCAGCCGCGGAGGACATACCAAATCCCTGGAGAGTGGAGTGTATAGGATATGTCCTGAGATGATGAAGCAACAACGCAGCGGCATATATGGATTACATCCCAGCGATCTGGGTAGCGAAATTGCCTATACTCTAGCTCAAAAAAGCAAGGCGATTCCCTTGATTATAGATCCGCCCATAACTGATGAATTCGAACCCGTGGCCCGCCTTTCCGGCCATCCTCTTGTGAGGCGCAGGAGCAGTCTTCATGCTCTAAACCATAAAGCTACTGCCAGACGATATGCTCGGGAAAACGATGCCAAGTATGAAGATTTAAACTTGATAGTGGTACACATGGGGGTGGTATTTCTGTAGCTCCTCACTGCAAAGGTCGAATGGTCGACGGCGATAATGCTTTGGAAGGAGACGGTGCATTTTCCGCTAATCGTACCGGCGGCCTACCGGTAGGAGATTTGATGAGACTTTGTTTCTCCGGAGAATACACCTATTCACAACTTCATAGGATGATTAATGGGGAAGGCGGTTTGTTTGCTTATCTCGGAGAGAGTGATGTGCGCATCGTACAAAAAATGGCAGAGTCGGATGAAAAGGCCAGATTGTGTTTGGATGCTATGGTATATCAGACCTGCAAGGCTATCGGCGCTTGTGCGACCGTTCTGAAGGGGAAGGTCGATGCCATCCTTCTGACAGGAGGCGTTATTTATTCTAGGACAATTGTGGAAAAAATTGAGGAATCTTGTGGATTCATTGCTGATATCGTTTCTTATCCTGGCGAGAATGAAATGGAATCTCTGGCAATGGGGGCATTGGAAGGTCTGCGAAATCCGGAAAAAATTCGCGATTTTGTTACTTATGCCGATATCGGAGAAGCAACGGAAAACAAGTACAGGTTTCCTTTTATAAACCGTCATTGATCCACAGTTAATCCTACGAGATACATCATATGTAACGAAAGAATTATTAGAAGATAACCCAATATCTATTGCAATTGTAAAACAATTTTGATTCTGTTTTATTTTAATTTAAAGTTGAAAGGCACGGCTGAGAGTTATGCCGTTTATAATGTGTCGCCAAGAAAACAATCCATAAAAGAGCTGTTGGATCGAAAATAAGTGACAAGACATACCCAAGAAATTGTAATGTTAACAGCTTGTATATATAAAAAAGTCCTTGACTCTGTAGGAAGTCAAAGACTTTTTAGATTGAGCTGGTGCGGATGAAGGGACTTGAACCCCCATGAAGTTGCCCTCACTAGAACCTGAATCTAGCGCGTCTGCCAGTTCCGCCACATCCGCAAACATAACAACGAAATAATAACACCTGTTCATAATGATGTCAATGTCATATATTGACATTTTATTGGCACAATGATACACTTTTTCGACAGTCAATAAAAAAATGGGCTCGTAGCTCAGCTGGGAGAGCGCCGCGTTCGCAACGCGGAGGTCGAGAGTTCGATCCTCTTCGGGTCCACCATAGTGAAGCTGTCCGAACTCGTAAAACGGGTTCGGACTTTACCTGTTCAGCTCCACAAAATTGTTTGCTTCTGTAGTATCTACTGACAATAATGTGTGGTCTGAAAAGAGGAGTCAAACTAACTAATTTTAAAAGATGCCTGCAATTTCTACAGGCATCTTTTGTTTAGAAGGAAATTTAGATTTTTAAGTAAGCAATTCAATGGTACGATATCGCCTTCTATATTTTTAGATGTGAAGCATTATCTCAAGTCCAGAATTTCTTGAGCCAGTTTTTCAAGTTCAAACTCATTTGCGGAATCAATTAGTTTGGTCCAATCACTCGGCATTGAATCTATTCCATTAAGAGCACCAAGAATTCCTCCAATCATTATTGCGACTGTATCGGTATCATCTCCAATGTTTACAGCTGCCTCAATAGCTTTTACGGTGTCTCCGCCTGCTGCAACCATTAGACCGAAAGCTGCGGGAACTGCTTCTGCTGCAGAGAGTCCGCTTCCGATAACATCTGAAATCTCATCAATTGCATCACTTAAACTGTCACTCATAAGGCCAATTCCGACTGCAAGTTTAATCTTTTTTTCAATATTACAGGCTGCAACAGGGTGAGCAACTTTTAATCCGATCTCATTTCCTTTTCTTGCACCATAAATCCCAGCTTTAATCACATCGAAAAAGTTACTGTCTTCTTGAAGTGCTTTTGCTGTCGCTGCAGCAACAGCGGCTGCACCTGCTAAGGCATTATTATTGGGGTGTGTTACTTTGCACATTGTTATGGCGTCGTCAATAGCTTTGTCAACATCGCCAAAACTGAACAGTGCAAATGGAGCACTCTTCATTGCCGCTCCATTGGTGGCTTGAGAATTTTGGTTGACCGGAACGAACCCGTCTGCCGGAAGTACTTCAGTTCCTTGAATTTTTGCAATAGATGCCCTGGTTGTCGGGCCGGCGAATCTATTGAAATATTTATCGATGCTTGCCCATTTCAGCAATGCTTCGGTTGCAATCTCTTCGTTTATTGTACCCTTATTTGCCACAATTTCTTTACAGGCAATGTAGGCAACCGAAAAATCGTCGGTAACCTGGCCAGGCTCGTTTCCTCTTGCAAATGTATCTTTTGGCGGTTTATAAAAATCAGTTACATAACCGCCAAAAAACTCTTCAATCTGTTGTCTTGTTCTAATTTCGGTAGCGGCACCCATTGCATCGCCGGCAGCTGCGCCGACCAGGCTTCCGTGAATCTTTTTAAGCATAAAAACCCTCCATAATTGATATTTTAATATTTTATTATTACATTTTTATAATGTGTACCTTTTTGTATTATGATAGCAAAATAAGCGGTTGATTGCAAAGTTATCACATCAAAATAGTGTTTATATAAAAATTAGCTGCAAAACCTGTTGTTATTTAATAAATATTACAATGGGATTAGTTAAATAGGTGACAACATGACGAAAATTATTGACTATATTGAATTTTTATGGTTAATAATCTAAACTGTATCTACAGAGAAATGCAAATACATTGCATTAAAAAATAAAATTGGAGGGAATTATGAGAAAGATACTCTCGCTATTTTCATGCTCGAAAAAAGCGGAGAGGCCGGTCGATGCTGAAAAGTCGTCTGCCCCGAGTGAAGGCACCGCTGAAACAGGTACAGAAGCTGGTGAGGTGCCTAAAAGTGCCTGTTTAATCTCGCAATATGGTTTGGATTCGCCCTTTATAGCAATGTGCTGGGAAGGCTTTACTGCTCTTGAAGAACAAGGATGGAAGGTAAAATTCCTCCAGGTTTCAGAGACAACCGAATTTGCCGATCAAATCAGGGCTATGGCAGCCGACGATTGGGGCGTAATAGTAACATTGTTCGATGCTTTGGCCGCTACTGCAGTGGAGCTCTCCGGAGAATTGGAAGAGAGCTACCCTGGTCGTTGGATTTTCTTATGTGACTCTTATGAAGAGAACAATACAAATAACTGCGCAAATATAATATGTGATCCATGGGAATCTTCTTTTGTGGCAGGATTTGTTGCAGCTCACTCCACGGAAAAAAAGAATGTAGGTTGGATTGGTCACACAAACTCACCGACTCAGGACAGGTTTATTTATGGTTATGAAGCAGGAATAAAGTATGCCGACACAGGTGTTGGGTTGGTGTATGCTTATACCGGTGACGCACAAGATACACTGAAAGGAAAAGAAACCGCCAAAACAATGATCCAGAACGAAGGCGTTGACATTATTTACCAAGCTGCAAATACCTCGGGTATAGGCGTTATCGAAGAGTGCAAGCAGAGCGGTATAAAATGTATCGGGGTCGACATGTGGCAGGGTGGAGAGTACGGACAAGAAACAGTATTCTGGTCCGCACTTAAACCGATACAGGATGCAATAACAGACTGCTGTATCCAAGCACAAGCGGGAGAATGGAGCGGGAATATGATGTTCTATGACCTTGCGCACGGTGCGGCGGTTTATGATGAGAGAGACTTCGCGCTTCTTCCCGAGGAGCTGCAAAAGAAGGTAGAAAAACTGGTAAGCGATATTTCAGATGGTACTATCGATGTCTACGAGGGCTACGAGGAATATCGGCCGGAGTTCTAAAACTTAGTCTGATTTAGTTTTTTTGGGGTGAAGTCTCTGACCTTCACCCCAAAGTTAAAATGGGAGTAAATGATGAGTTTTGATTATATTCTTGAAACCCGGGATATATGTAAAAATTTCGGCAAACTCGCTGCAAACGACAGAATAAGCTTAAAAATCAAACGAAATACCATACACTCAATAGTGGGTGAAAATGGTGCCGGTAAAAGCACATTGATGAATATTCTCACAAATATACACAAGGCTGATAGCGGTGAAATTCTTATCAATGGTAAAGAGGTTAAATTCAAAAGCACCATAGATGCCGCCAGACAAGGCATAGGTATGGTTTACCAGGAATTTATGTTGATGAAAGGATTTACTTCGTTTGAAAATATTATTGTCGGATTTGAAGAAAAAAAAGGGATAGCCATAGATTTTAAAGAAAGTAGAAAAAAAGTCGAAAGGATATGTGATGAATATCATTTTCCCTTACCGCTCGATACACTGATTGATGATTTACCTGTATCGGTGCTCCAACAAATTGAAATTGTAAAAGTTCTTTACCGGGGTGCAGAAATAATCATCCTTGATGAGCCGACATCGTCGTTAACACCTCAAGGAATAAGAGGATTATTTAGTGCGATCAGAGCTCTTCGAGATTTGGGAAAGACCGTGCTGTTTATCACGCACAAGCTTAAAGAAGTATTTGAAATCTCCGATGAAATTTCTGTCTTAAGGGATGGGAAATTAATAGGCACATACCAACCGAGTGATGTTAACCCGCAAAAGTTGGCGAACCTAATGGTTGGAAGAGAGGTTATATTAAAAGCAAATAAAGCCCCTCATGAGGTAGGAGAGACTGTGCTCAAGGTGGATAACCTATCCGTGTATGACAAAGATGGAATAGAAAGAGTAAAGGGAGTTAGCTTTGACATAAAGAAAGGCGAGATTTTAGGGATAGCAGGAGTAGCCGGAAGTGGTCAGCAGCATTTATCCGAGGCGCTGTATGGGCTAACAAGACCAAAACAGGGCTCTTCGATTGAATTTAATGGTGAAGAAATTTCCAGAGGCAATCCTCTGGATCGACATAAGAATCGCATTGGATATGTACCCCAGGACAGAATAGGTTCGGGATGTAATGTCAATGGTACAATATGGGAAAATTGCATAATGGGGTACCATAAAGCGCGTGGCTTTGACCCACCTTGGTTATTAAACTACAAGCAAGCCCACGATTTTTCACGAAAGGTAGTAGAGGATTTCGATGTAAAAATTCAAACAATTGAAGACAGAGTAGGTTCCTTATCCGGTGGAAACATTCAAAAACTTATTGTTGGGAGAGAATTTTCTCAACAAAATATTCTTTTGATTATTGAAGATCCGACACGAGGTATCGATGTAGGTGCGATAGAATATATATGGGAGAAGTTGTTGGATTTTGCAGCTCAAGGTGTTTCGGTGCTTATGATAAGCCATGATTTAAACGAAGTCATGCAGTTATCTGACAGGATAATGGTCATGTATGATGGACACTTGTATAATGCAGGAAACTATTTGGAGCTGACTGAAGAGCAGATAGGTCTCATTATGATGGGGGGGAGTTTGCATGAATAAAACTACAAAATTGGGTGAAGAGTTTAAAATTAATCTTATCAAATATAGCTTTTCACTCTTTGCTGTACTCCTTATAGGTTCACTTTTAATAATGGCTCAAGGGGAAAATCCGATAACTGCAGTTTCATCAATATTTGTCGGGGCGTTTGGGAGCAAGGTGAACTTTGGAAACACTTTGCACTGGATGGCCCCTTGTATGCTTGTCGGGACAGCGGCTCTTATTGCTTTCAGATCGGGAGTTATGAACCTTGGTTTGGAGGGGCAAATCTATTTTGGCGCTTTGGCTGCCGGGTTAGCGGGATATATGGTTGAACTTCCCCCTATTATCCATCCGTTGTTCTGTATTGTTGTCGGAGGAATTGCCGGTATGTTGTGGGCCCTTTTACCTGCAATATTAAGGTTGTTCTTCAACATAAGTGAAGTTATCTCAACCCTTATTCTGAACTATATTGCGATACTGCTTGCCGAGTTGTTTACTATACTTCTTATGAAATTTGAAAAGAATATGTCGGTTACAAACATTGCAACTACAAAAATATTGGATTCTGCGAGGCTATTGGTGCTGATAAAAGGTACAAATGCGACATCTGCATTGATTATTGCGGCAGTTATTTTGGTTGTAGTTTATCTGGTGTATAAGTATACGGTTGTCGGATACGAACTGAAACAGGTAGGCCAAAATTTAAAATTTGCTAAAATTGGCGGAGTTAATGCATCAAGGGTGTTTATATCGATATTTTTAATTTCAGGATTCATTGCAGGGATTTGCGGAGCTACAGAGACAATCGGTGTTAACTATAAGTTTATTTCGAGATTTTCTGCAAACCTGGGATGGGACGGGGTAATGATAACAAGAGTGGCTGCTAACAGCCCTGGAGGTGTGGCCGTTGTTTCGTTCATTTGGGCGGCTTTTAAAGCCGGTGCGATGCATATGGAAAGAAATACCGTGTTAAACAGGTATGTAATTAATTTATTGCAGGCAATATTTGTCTTGTTTATCTCAATAGATTACAAAATGTTATACACAAATTATAAAGAAAGAAAATTTATTAAAAGTCAAAGTTTAAAGGAGAGGGATTGACGGAATATCTTAAGGCAATGATTAACCCTGTTACTTTTAGTGCCGCTTTCAGGTTGGGAACTCCGCTCTTAATAGGTTTATCGGGTTACTGCTTCTCGAACAAAGTGGGAATTTTAAATATTGCCCTGGAGAGTTTTATGATGATCTCTGCCTTCTTTTCGCTACTGGGAAGCTACCTGTTCTTGAATCAATATATCGGGGCACTTTTCGGGATACTTTCGGGAATAGTGCTTTCGATTATTTACGGTATACTTGTATTCCATTTGGGTGCAAACGGACTTATTACCGGCGTGGGGTTTAATTTATCGGGATGGGGTTTAACTACCATGCTCTTGGTTGCAATATTTAAAACAAGGGGAGCTGCGAATGTAGATGCGAGTTACTTTGCATCCATAGATATTCCTTTTTTGAGAAACATACCGTTTATAAGTGATGTTTTTAATAATCAGACAATTTTAGTGTATATTTCACCGATGCTTATCCTGATATCGTATTTTGTGATGTATAAAACGCCCTTTGGATTACGTGCTAGAGGTATCGGATTAAACTCTAAAGCAGCGGAAACTGCCGGAATCAGGGTAATTAGATATCAGTGGGTATCTATGATTGTTTCCGGTGCAACAATGGGACTTTCGGGTGCATTTATTTCTCTAAACACTATAGCGCTTTTTAGTGAAAACATGACGAGTGGAAGAGGGTTTTTAGTTCTCGCATCTGCAATGGTGGGCAAAGGCAATCCAATAATAAGTATGCTTGTGGCATATGTTTTTTCGTATTTTGAGGCATTAACTTTTACTTGGTCAAGTTTTCCAATAAATACACAACTAATACAAATGTTGCCTTATGTTGCGGTTTTAATAGTTTTGTTTGTAACAAACTTCAAAAACATTAAAAATGCAGGTGATATTGATCAATAGGACAAGATAGGTTATTTGGTTGTGTTAAGATAAATTTCTAAGACTATAGTCTGTGTTTGAAAGGAGAAAATATGTCGACAAGGATTTCAAAAATTCTTGGTGGTTTTTTAGCGGCGGCTATTGGAGATGCAATGGGTGCTGCAACGGAGATTCGTACGACGGAAATGATTAAAGACTACTTTGGCGGNTATGTTAAAGAAATTATTAATCCGCCGGAAGATACATGGGCGCACGGAACAAAGGCAGGCATGGTGACGGACGACTTTTCAATTTCTTTTTTCAGTGCAGAAGAAATATGTAAAGCTGGTGGGCAGGTAACGGAAGAAGTCGCTTTGAAGGCCCTAATGAGGTGGAGCGAGGCCCCTCAATATAGTAGATTTTGCGGGCCGACTACTCTTAATGCGTTAAAAAGAATCAAGGGGGAGGAAGTACCGAAAACGAAACATGATAGGTTGCTTTGTGTAAACTCAAGAGCCTCAAATGGTGCTCCTATGAAAGTTGGGAGCATAGGTTTATTCAATGCAGGTGATGTTGACAAAGCGATTGACGATGCAATAATTTTATGCAAGATTACACACGACAACACAACTGCATTGTCCGGTGCAGCCGCAATAGCAGCCGCAACTGCCAGAGCGATGGATGACAGAGTGTCATGGTGTGAGGTGGTTCAAGCGGGTATCTATGGTGCAAGGGAGGGGTTTGAGCGAGCAAAACTAATTGCACGTCCGGTTGCCACTGCATCAGTAGAACGAAGAATTAATCTTGCGGTTGAAGTGGGGATGAGAAATCAAGGTGATTGGGAAAAGGCAATGGTTGAGCTTTCTCAAATTATCGGAGGAGGATTACCTGCTGCTGAAGCCGTACCCGCCGCTTTTGGATACATTGTTG
>JGI24709J26583_10002708_pt1 | contig 14374 bp, 10 predicted proteins | sample BioPla2DNA1_FD_26583 | JGI IMG/M metagenome (IMG submission 26583) | reverse complement strand
TATTATGGCAGATTAGTTTTGAAGTATCACAATACGAAGCGTGGTATGGGAAGAACTTATGAGTCAATGATGGAGGAACTGGAAGTAATAGAAATTCTTTCAACTGCTATCCGCCCGTAACGATTGATGACGTTTACAAGGAAGTATTGGAGCAGGCAGAAAACTTCAAGAAATATGCTAATTAAGAGATCAGAAAATATTTTTTGAATTTTTTCTGAAAAATGTTAAGTTCAGTGATTTCCCTCCCAATATATTGGTGTAAGCCAATAAAAACAAAAGAGAGGTAATCAATATGAAAACAACAATTTACTGCAAACCAACCGCACAAGGAATACATAGCTTTTATCTTTTGACGGATGCCGGTGAATATTTCTTGTTCAGTCAGAATTACAGAAAAGGAGTTCAGAGTTATTTTAGTAAAGGCGTAAGGCTCGATCAAGCAAGAAACTATGCTAAGACAAATAGAGATACTGCTATTATTAAAACTATGAATAAATTGCCGGCATATATTAAGTATGTCGAAAAAGAATACGGAATTTGTATTCTTGAACAGACCAAAAAAAGAGAAAAACCTCAGTATTCTTATGGTCTGCGAGAAAAATATTGTGCATAAGGAGTGGACAAACCTGATGAAGAAAATCTTATTTTGCAATATCCCGATGAAAGCGGATGTAGATAAGTGTGTTTATACAAGCGAAGATTATTCTTTGCCCGTATCTGAAACTCCGGTTTCTTATCCGGTAAATGCTTTCTTTGAAAAAACGCTCAAAACAGATGACGTAGTAAAAGCCATCTTGTTAGTAAAGAAAGATGAATTCGGCTATTATAAGAAAAACGTTGCCGCCTGCATCGAAGAATTGATGTCTGCCGCAGAAAAAAGTGGAGCAAAGGTAGAATATAAAGTAGTTGATACGGATTTTAACGAAATGCAATCAACTCACGACAAGCTTCTCCTTGATATTGTTGATCAATTCGAGGAAAACGCCCATATTACTGCTGACATAACTTTTGGTCCGAAAGATTTGCCAATCGTTTTGTTTACTGCTTTGAACTTTGGTGAGAAGTTTTTTAATTGCGAAATCGACAATATCGTCTATGGTCAAGCGAGCTTTGTTGATGGAAAAGCAGTTAATACCAAAATTTGCGATATGATTCCACTTTATTACCTTAACTCTGTTACTAATACAGTAAATTGTAGTTCTCCCGAAAAAGCTAAAGAGATGCTCAAATCGTTATTGAGTATATGAGGTGTCAATGATGAATAAAAGCAGAATTGAATACGAAAATTTGATTCGCAATTCTATTCTCTTTTCATTGAACCGAGAAACTCAAGCGATTGCATATAAACGTGAAGCATTGAAGATGGTTGAGTATCTCTACCTCTACCTCACTTCAATAAACGAAGATAAGTATAGTGAGTATGGATTAGAAATCACCCAAACTGCGCATAGATGTATAAAAAATTACACATCAGAAGCAGGCGATTTTCTTAATTACTTCAATGCAGCGATGGCTAAAGAATATAGAAAAGCCTATGCAATAAAGCATCAAGCTGAGCAACACGGTGGCGTTCATATTCCGGAACAAGATCAAAGAATTATAAGAAAAATACTTAAGATGGCTGAGGCACAAGGCACTTATGATTTTGATGACAACTTCATTTCCAAAATATCTGAAGTTACCGGAATAAATGAAAAACAAGTGAAAGAGTATATTGTTTCTTATCAAAATAGTTTTGTTGTTAATGATACATATACAAATGAAGATGGTGAAGAAGGAAGTTTGTTTGATTATATCCCTGCAACCGACGGCGCTGATAATGAAATCATAGAAATAGAATCAGCATCTGAATTGCTTGAGAAAATTGATATGATCTTTAGTAAACGACAAGAAAGACAAAAGCCTTTATTGTCAAAATTACTTACCGCTAAGATAGTAAAGCAGTTGATAGATTATCCTGAACTGTTTGTTGTTGCACAAAAAACTACCTTTTTCAGCAATGAGATTTATGAGCAAACCTTAAAATATGGAAATCCACCGACCGCAAAAGAAATTGGCGAGAGTTTAGGTTTGAGTGAGCAAAGCGTAAGCAGATCATATAAGGTTTTTGTTTCGCTTTTATAACGGAGGATTATATGGATGTGAATAAATACCTTAATAAGAGTTTTTTCGATATACAACGTGGTAGACATCGAACCGTAGAAGTTATCGCAAGTGCTGCCAACTCTGTTCTTTTAAGAACTGATGAAGGTAAGGTCTTGAAGTTATGTGAAGATTCTGCCAATTCGAGCGTTTACAATGAACGTATCGAATGGCTTCAAGTAATTTCAAAAAACGGTAAGCTAAATGATTTGATTTGTTTACCTCAAGCTAAGCTAACCGGATTAAAGCACGGCGAATATGGTTATGTGTGCGATGAGTCTTGTGAAGTGACTCTTAACTATTACATCCATCCTTCAAAAGAAATTAAGCCATTTAATAAGTGGTACTATGATGCTACGGGCGGTATAGAATATCGGCTTAAAATGGGTTATATCATTGCAACTGCAATAGAGAAAATACATCAATTAGGTTACTGCCTTGTTGACCTTTGTCCCGAAAATATTTCTATTACTAAATACAACGCCGAAGAACGCACCTTACCAAAAGTAAAATTCTTAGGTGCTGAAAATATCAGCTCTTATACTTATCATCCTCAAATTAAAGGTTCGGATTTGTATGTCGATCCAATGGTATACTTGAACAGAAACGGTAATTCGGTTACTTCAGATACATACTCTTTTGCAGTAATGCTTTTTGAACTTTTATCTACTTGTCATCCTTATATTGGTGATGATTGTGAGGATAAAGAAGATGCTAACATAATTGAGTTAGTAAACTCAGGAAACCTTGAGTATATTGGCAATGATGATTGTGATGAGAACAAAAACGATACTTTTGATATGACACAATTATTCATTCCGAAAGACTTAAAAGAATTGTTTTATAAAATGTTTGTTATCGGTAAATTCTCACCTAATGAGCGACCGCTTATAACAGACTTCAAAAAGGCTTGTTTACGAGCAATACAGAAACTTATTGTTTGTTCTAATCCTGCTTGTAAAAGAGAGTATCCATACAACGTAAATAAAGTTTGTCCTTTCTGTAATAGACAAACTGAAAATATTGTTGTTGCACGAGTAAAAAGAAAACTGTGTTCTACTGAGAATATTTTGCTTCCTTATGATGGTAAAAAAGGATTTTCATCTTTACCGGAGAGTGAGGAAAATATAAATTATATGATTCTAAAGCCCGGTCTTAACCGACTGCCAAAGAGCTTTTTAGATCCGACTCTTTGCGATGATAATGGTGCTTCAGGAATACTAATCCAATGTAGGATGGATGTAAGTAGATACATTATACGAAATAGATTTAAGAAAACTAAGTTCTCGGTGAATGGCAAAGTATTAGAACCTTTTGTAAAAAAAGAATTAGCTGAGAAAAGCGACATAAGTATTCCGCTATCTAAAGAAGCAATAATCGAATTTCCTAACAATTTGATGATGGATAGTGAAGAAATAGCTGATTTGTCTTGCAAACAGTATGGTGATATAATCTACAAATGGTTCATTACCATCGGATAAGGAGTAAGTTATGACAGGAAAAGATATAAAATGTGCCAAGGAGTGTATATTCAATATTGTTTGCGAAGAACCCTTGGTAAAAAATGAAACCTATGATTTTCAACTTACCGCAGGCTCTCTTATGTTACGAGTTGCTGACGATAAGTTTACTCAGGTTGAAATTTTGGATAGCAATAAGTCAGAATTGGTTTCTGAGCTAAATGAATTTAGCGGCAGATCTCTTTTGAGAGTTGACAAAGCAACTGACGGTTCAACCAAATATGTTGTTAATTTGCTTAAGTTTTATCAGCATATTTCTTTTGACGAAACATATCAGATTGTAATTGATGATGCTATTTATCCCGAATTAAGAAAAAGGAACATTGAGTCTAAAGATGCAGTAAAATACTTCTCTGATGAAATAATTTATAAAGGCAAGTATTGGTTTGGCATTGGTAATAATCGAAACAGTCAGCAACAAAAATTGTTCGGAAAGAAAATTTCGATTATTGTCGAACCGTCTGCCCAAAACTATTTACATATCATTGAAATAAGAAATAACAGACGTAATGAAAGTGCGGAAAATCTTGTTTCTTTGATGAGCGGTTCTATTGCTTTCAAAAACAGCACTGACGATATTGATAAAATCACAAGAGAATTTCTTGATAAATACAATGATGCCACAAAGGATAACGCAGAGCTTATTGACCTTTGGCGCATTTATGATGAATTAGATCAGGAAGCAATTAAAAAAGAAGCCGAAGAAATGGGCTTCATCAAATATAAAAAATATAAAAGAAGCAATGGTAATTTGATTTTTTCCGTAGAAGGTGGTTATGTTTCTTCCGATTTCTTGCGGTCAGATATGCAGTATGTTGTTATACCCGAAGAGTTTTTCAATTCTGAAGATCCATTGGGTTATGATTTTAAGGTGGCAACTGTGCTTGGCTCTGAATATGATAAAAGTTGCGTAAACACAACCGAATTTATCATTTCGGAAGATACTATGGACTCTTTTAGAAAGATTCCTGAACGTGGATATGTTCTTCCGAGCATTAGTGGTTCTATTGTTCAAAGCAAAAGAAGAAGTATCGCAAGAAAAAAGATACTAAACGGTGAAAGTCCGTTGATCGGTCTTAATCTTCTTTTGCAAACGGGAGATATTGTTGGTGTTGTTGGAAAACAGCATCCCGCTATCACAGATGACTTAAGAAAATATTGTTTTGACGGTGACAAAACAAAGGATTTTAATGACCGACAAAAAGAAGCAATTCGTGTTGCGGTCAACACTCCTGACATTGCGGTAATTCAAGGTCCTCCCGGTACGGGAAAAACTAAAGTAATTAAAGCCATTGTTCAAAGAATAAATGAATTAGAAGATGGCAAAGCAAGAATTTTGATTGCATCTACTCAGCACGATGCCGTTGACAATGCTATTGACGGTGTTTCTTACGGTGGTGTTCCGGTTAATAGAGTTTTAACAAGACAAAAATCGTTTACTCAGGATACACCTCTTTTTAAGTGGATTGACGATATGATCGTATCGTGCGGAGATTGGTTGGATAGGAATTCCACACCAAACCCTTACTTTGAAATCAATGGATGTTTGGCTAAACTCAAAAATACTGACGGTGCTTTTATCGTAGAGGAATTAAAACGTTTGTATAATGCCCTTCAAAAAGAAGGTTTTTCTGCAAGTGTGCTTTCTAAAACAAATGAAGTTATTGTAGGTGTTATTGATTTCTCTGATGAGGTTGAAGTTAATAACAATGGTTCACGCCTTTCTGACCTTTTAGCTGAGCAAGCGGAGAGTGTTAATTCATTTATTAGTGAGGGTAAAGAGAAATTCAAAGAATTAGAATTTTATCTAAAACTCGAATGTGAAGAAGTTGCCTTTGATATTCCGAGTTATTGGAAACAACTTAAGAGAGCGAATGAAGCAACTTCAGAAGTGGTTGAAGCATTTGAATTGTTCTTAACCGATATTCAAAAACTAAAGGAATCTTTGAGTCCGGCTAAAAATAGCAGCAGTCATTTTGATTATGAAGAATTAAACAAATTGATTGAAATGATTGAAGCTGAAATTGCTGAAAGAGGCGAAGATACAACCAAAGAGCAAAAATTATTTAGTAGCATTTGGGAGTTCAAACACGAGCTTAGTAATGCGGAAAATGTAAAAAAACTTATTGCTCAGTATTCACAAGTTAACGCTGCGACTTGTCAGCAAGCAGCTAATCCTAAAATCAGTCCTGCGATGAGAGGATTTGAAGATAAATATGACTATGTCATCATTGATGAAGCTGCTCGATCTAATCCCTTGGATCTGTTAATTCCTATGTGTATGGGCAAGAAAGTTATACTTGTTGGCGACCATAAGCAGCTCCCTCACATGGTTGAATCTGATGTTGTGAATGCCGTAATAGATAAAACTAAGGATGAAAGCGTAAAACAAGTCTTGGAAGAATCTTTGTTTATGCGACTCTTTCATAAAGTTAGAGAAGCAGACGAAGAAGCCAATAAGAAAAACAACATTAAAATTTCAAGAACTTGTACGTTAAACGAGCAGTTCCGTATGCACTCTGCAATTTGTGACCTTATCAACGTTTTCTATAAAGAGGAACAACTAAGACCTGCTTGTGAACAAGGTAAAGAACGTGATTTTGACCTCAAAAAGCAGCATAACTTAAACCTTTATAACAATAAACCTTTAGTTTGGATTGACGTTCCGATCACAGAAAAAACACCTGCTGAAAAAGGTGGTATAAGTAAATCTCGTCCCTGCGAAGTGAGTGTTGTGAAAAAAGAACTTGCAAAAATTCTAAGTGCAAATACTGACTACGACATCGGTATTATCACATTTTATAGCAAACAAGCACAACTCATCAAAGAAATGATTGATGATGAGTTCCCAAGCGAAACACATCGCATTTCAGTTGGAACAGTCGATGCTTTTCAGGGAAAAGAGTTTGATGTTGTTATCCTATCTTCAGTACGTTCCAATATGGAAACTGATAGCAAAAAGCGTGTTGGCTTCTTGAACAATAACAACAGACTGTGCGTTGCTTTCTCTCGTGCCAAAAGATTACTTGTAACTGTTGGTGATAGTAATACTGTTGCCGGTAATGATGATGTTACTTACGTCGAGCCGCTAAAGGAATTGTTTGAACGAAGCAAGCAGGAGGATGTTGGATACTATGAGATTATATGATTTAGGTGTTGAGTCTTTAGGACAAAAACCCGAAGCATTAAAAGCACTTGCTTGGCCCGTTAATGCTTGGGCTTGTTTCGTTCCTGAAAACCTAAACCCACCACTCAATATTTTTGAAAAACTTATTCTCTCGCTTATTGATAAGCAGATTGTAAGAACAAGAAGCGATCTAAAATATGTTTTAATCAAGGAAATCGGACTCAACGAAAACTTGGTTGAAAACATTGTTGAGAATTGTTGTGAAAAGCATATTGACAAAAGAAAGAAAGAAGATTTACGAATCAAAGAGGAATCCCGAAAGTTGCTCGATGCAATGGTTGATGGTATAACCCTTGATATGGAACCTTCAGATAAAATGAAAAAGATTTATTTATTTGAAGATCTTATAACCAATACGGTTATCCCTTGCTTTAACATAGAGGAACTTCCGGACGAAATCGAAGCAAAGGATTTCAACGAAGATGATTGTGTTTCTTTGAAATATGAAAGGAAATACAATCAGCCTAAAACATCTTCGATAAGTAACGCTCTATATTATTGGACAAGGATTCAAAAAGAAAAAAGGAATTTTGAAAATCCTAACGACAATCAGGTAGATTTGGAGTCCGAGCCGATCTCTGATAACATTGATGTTGAAAGTGAATTGTTTGAACTTAACGAAGTTGATCAAGCAACAGAGAAAAACATCAAACAACCCAATTTGAAATGGCTAACAATATTTGATGATGAGCCTACACCTCTCCTTGTTAAAGGGTATATCGCATTTAACCCTTCAAATCCAACGAGTGTTGAAATCATATCTCCATTTGGAAATGACTTCAATAATTGGTTTATGAAAATTGTTAATCGGTATAGGTTGACAGACGAAGATTTTTCCTTTGCATTACAAGCATTTGTAGAAGAAAAAACGGACGTTTTCAAGGGAAAAGTAGCTTTTGACAATGATTTGGACATTCAGCTATTTGAAGATTTTCCGATAATCTGTAATGATCCTAAGTTTTCTTCGCTCAAAAAATCAATTCGAGATCTTGCCAAAGTATATGCAAGAATTAAAGACGGCGAAGATGACGAGTATTCCAATTTTGCCAAAAATCTTCGCACAGCTATTGAAGTTGCATTTCGAGAAGCGATTGTTGCAAATCCTGATGTATTTAGGATGCGCTATGACTATTGTGATCCAAGCACCGGATATGGAAAATATAAAGTTGCTATTTCGCAGTTTGTGAGCGCTAATCGCCTTAATGACGATATTCGTCGTAGATTTACCAACAAAGAAATTTGGGGAAACATTACTCACCCAAAAGGAACGATAGATAGAGGAAATCCGAAGGATAATGCAGCATTATTGTTGTTGTATGCAAACAAAAATCCAAACAGTGATGTGTGTAATTTTGTTTTACAATATCGCAATATTTTTCTTGAACTCTTTGATTTAGTTCAGGTAGGAAATGGCGACACTCACGGTAACTACGGGCAAAATTACACTTTGCAAAACATTGAGCAATACTACGTTCAGTATGAAAACATCGTAAGAGCTATGTATTCTCATTTGATTGAAGGAGATAATAATGGCTAAGAAGAAAAATAGACCGAATCCACCAAAAAAGAATGATAGTTCTATACCCTATGTAGAACGATTAGCTGCAGAGCGTAAAGAAAAAGAGGAACAAGAACTTTTATCTGATGAGAGAGTTCAGAAAAAGTTAGAAGAACTCGAAAACGCTCAAAAGGATGCTGAAAAGAAACTTGAAGAAGATCGTAAAGCATTAGACGATGAATACAAGGACAAGCTTAGCAAATTAGAAGCTGATAAGGCGGATCTCGAAAAGAAAATTGCTGAGTTAGATCTCAGAGAAAATGAAGTCCTTGAAGCTGAAGAAGCTCTTGACAAGAAAAAAGCTGAGGTTGCCAAAAACACAGAAGCAGAAATCAGAGCAAATGAGCAGGCTATTCGTGCCGATGAATACAGAAAACTTTCTGCCGAATGGGCGGCTGAAGCAGACGAAGCAAAAGCAAAAGCTGAAGCAGAAGTTTCAAAAATTAAGGCTGCCGCAGAAACTGAATTTAACCAAGCTCATACACTCCGAGTAGAAGCAGAAAATGAAAGATTGGCTCGTATTCACTCTGCTGATAAGGAAATTCAGGAAAAATACGCTAAGTTGACTGATGAATACAAAGCCAAAGTTGATGAGTTGATTGCAACTATTGCTGAGTATGTGGAAAAGAAAAAAGAATACGAACTCGAAAAAGCTGAGCTTGACGAGGAACGTGAATATCTCGAAATGCTCAAGGAACGCTATGACGGATGTTCTGAAGTTGAACTAAAAAAACTGCAACTTAAAATTCAGCACCTTGAGGACATCAACCAAGCGAGCCAAGAAAAGATTTCCGAACAGTCGAAGAAAATTGCCAAACTTGAAATTCGTGCGGTAGATAACAACGGACAATCAGCTCAAGAAAGAATTGACGAGTTAGAAGAACTTTTGGAAACTGCAACCGCACAGTTGGATGAGTATTCTAATTTGCCTTCTATGAGCAGAATAGCAGAATTGGAATTGGCAGAAGAACAGTTGAAAACTCTCCGTATCGAATTGGATGAAACCAAAGCACAACTTCTCACGAGTAAGGCTCAGCTAAGTGCCTATGCGTTGGACAAACGAGAGTTGGAAAATGCGAGAACAACTGCTTCTGCATTGGAATCATTAAACGATCAGCTGCAGAAAAAACTGCAATACATTACTGAACAGTATAAGAGCAGCCAAGAGAGCAAGTTCCAAGGACTTCTTAAAATCGATGAAGAAAAATATGTAGCATCTGAAAGAGCTGAATTTAACGGTGATTTAGCTGATTTGGTCGATTATATAAGAAACTACGGTGCGTGTCCTAAACGTGAGAATCCTCTTTACTACTCAGAGGAAACAATAAGAGTTTTCATTGCATCAATGGCAGCATCCGAACCTGCTTCTCGTCTTTTAATCCTTCAAGGTTTGAGTGGTACGGGTAAATCAAGTTTGCCGGAATTGTTCAAAAATGCTTTGGACATCAGGTGGAACTCTATTTCTGTTCAACCTTCTTGGCGAGATAACCGAGAACTTTTAGGTTATGATAACGATTTTACAAATCGCTTCAAAGAAACAGAGTTTACAAAGGCACTATATCGTGCTTCATCCAAAAAGTATCAAGACGACATCGTATTGATTGTATTGGATGAAATGAACTTGGCAAGAATCGAATATTATTTTGCTGATTTTCTTTCTGAACTTGAACATCGGAATAGCGATTGGAAGATCCCTCTTATTTCGAGTTATAGTGAACCGAATGAAAATAACAAACCTCAGTGGCTCAATTATGACAATGAAACTGCAAATATTGTAGTCACAAAAAACATATGGTTTGTCGGTACAGCCAACAACGATGACTCTACTTCTCTCATCACTGACAAGGTTTACGACAGAGCGCAAATCCTTGACATGGATGAACGTGAAGATCCGTTTGAGGGCAAAAATGTTCAGGCAAAGACAATTACCTTCAGTAAATTACAAGCAATGTTTAGTAATGCAAAGAAAACAAAGGCTTTTCAGATGACTGAAGAAGATTGGACAACCCTTAATTATATTGATGAAACAGTATTGCAGGAAATGGACATTACCTTTGGTAACAGAATGAAAACGCAACTTGACGACTTTGTTCCGGTTTATACTGCTTGCGGTGGAACAAAAGAAGGTGCGATAGACTATTTCCTTGCTCACAAAATTCTTCGTAAATTAGATGGCAAATATGATGCCTATATTTCTGATTGCTTGGATGAACTTGTAGAAGCACTTAACGAGAATTATGGTGAGAATGTTTTTGAAAAGAGCTTGAAGAAGATTGATAGAGTTAAGAAACGCAACTTTGGCACGGGAGAATAACGATGGAATTATCAATTATTACACCTAAAGGCGCTAACATTATAGAGCCTAAAACTCAACAAAAGAAGCTGAATTCACCCTTATCTATGCTTGAGATAAGGGTTGAAGGTGCTGAAAGTTGTGAGGTGCAAATTGATAAAAAAAGATTTGTTTGTGAAAATGGGATAAAGCATATACCCGTTGCAGCAAATCCCAAATATCATTCAACCGTTCAGATTAAAACAAAAGATACGATAGCTAATCTTCAGTTTCAAGCTGCATATACCAAGGCGATCGAGGAACGAGAAACAGAAAATTTAATGCACTTTCAAAATAGCCTTAAATCGCTTAATTCGTATTCAGAAAACAAGTGGTTACTGTCAGATCTTTTTGCATCCATTGAATCAGGTCGAATTACTTTGCTGAGTGTCACAAAACCTCTTACGGGGTATGACAATAAAAGTTTATTAGACAAATTGGAAAGTGCCTTATCGCAAAAAGTCAAAGCAATTTGTTCCTCTCCAAAACAAGGTATTCGTACAGACGAATTGGTTCAGGATGTAAGTATGGTTAAGAGGATAAACACAAATACACTTAATCATCTTGCGTCGCATACCGAACATTGGAAAGCAAGAACTCTAAGCGGACTTATTCCTAAAAGGCTTCGAGCAGACATCATCGAAGATGAAATCAACATATATGAAAATTTGTTTTTTAAGATGGCAATAGATGATATAGCGGATTATACATCAAAACAAATTTTATCTTTGAAACGAGCTAAGAAGCAAAATAAGGTTGCCATCGATTGGGAAGAATATGGAATGAAGGTGAACGACTATAATCGTTCCGAACTGCTTAGAAAACTTATTCCCGGTAAAAATACAAGTGAACTGAGCGAAGAAAATAAAAGTTTTGACGATGCCTTAAAACGTTGGCTTAATATAAGTAAGATTTTACTTTCGATCAGAAGCTCTTCTTTTTATCGAAAAATAGATGGAAAAAGAAGAATTGGTAAAGCAGTCCATTTAACAAACATTCTTAAAAATGATCAACGGTACAAAGCATTGTATGACATTTGGTGTCTTGTTCGCAAAGAGAAACAAAAAGAGCAACAAGAAAAGCAAGGTGCTTCAGACGATTTAATAAGTAATGTAAACAAGTATTATTTTACCCATTCTACAATGGCATTGTTGTACTCAATGCGATTATTAGGAATTAGATTTGATCCTCGTTCTTCGTTCAGTTATACCGATTCCGATGAACTTGAAATTGATGTAGAAGCAGAGGATGATTTCTTCACTTATTATGTATCTGTTGGTAAAGATGATTATTGCAAATCTTTTTGCGAGATTGAAATAATCGAAAAGTTGAATGTTTTTCTTCCTTTGCCAATAGAATGGCAATTTGATGAAAAACAATTAGAACAACTATCAGATGTCTTAAATGTTTTAGAGTCCGAGAAAATGATTCGCTTTCACAAGAAGCCATCACCGGCAGAAAAAAGTGATCTAAGAAACTTAGTCCACATTAAACAGTCTGACTTGCGCAGACTATCTAAAGCAGAACACGATCATTACGATAAATGTCGCTCTGTATGGACTGACTTTATTGATTCGCTTGACGCTAATAAAGGGCTGCACGAACTAAAAACACGAAAACTCACTATCGTTCCTCTTTTTTATAAAACAAGTTCTGAAGCGAGTGGCATCAATAAATTAGCGGATGAACTGTTTGAACGTGGTGATGATTATTTGTGTTATTTAGTTGCAAACTCAATGGACGATTTTACATCCATTGAACAGGGAGAAGTTATACGTCGAGTGTTTAATTATGGTGAAGCTTTCTTTGATAGCGACAACAATGATTGGAAAAACTATCATAGAGCCATTTTACCGGTTAATCAAACAGATGTAGGTAGTATTCAAAGACTTATGAAGTACATCTCTCTGCATCGCACAAAATTGCTTATGGAAATTGAAGAACAACCAATTCATTGTCCGATATGTGGAGGAACTCACATTTCTAAAGTTGGAAACGACCATTGGAAATGTAGCAATGCCGAATGCGGAATTGAATGGGGTAAAACTCGTTGCACCAAAGGTTGTCAAGAATACTTCCATTGGATTAGACCGGAAGCAGGATATGAAGCAAGTGATTTTGAATGCCCAACAGAGTGTGAAAAAATTGTCTTGAAAGATAGTATGCTTGATAGATTTGTTATTACAGACTTTGAGATTTTCTCCAATTACAATGAATTAAAGCTCTATCCGGTATGTCCTAAGTGTGGAACAAGAAGAAATGCACCTTAAAATATAAGACCGCCTGCTCAAATGAGTAGACGGTCTTATTTGTTATATTTGAGAAAGTCGTTGCGGTGGTCTTGGTGGTTGAATTGATACCCTTGGGAACGGAGCAAATCGCCCTTAATTGCTACAAGATTGATGTCAGATCTTAACGCTCTTGCAATTTGTTCAGTATCATATCCACGTTCTGCCAACTCTATAAAGTCATCGTCAGGCAGAGCTATTTGAGAAGCAAAGACATTTGCTTCAAACTCCATTCTGTTATCCCGCATATCGAAAATATTAAATTCCTTGAAGCCGCCGACTTGGGTGGCTTCTTCTCTATGCAACGAATCGTGTCCGAGTTCGTGTAAGAGAACAATCTTCTCCATCACCGGATGCAGATTATCTTTGATGAACATAAAGCGGTTTCGCATTATGACTTTATACGCTCCACGTTGTCGGTTAAATGGATAATATAAGATTTCAACGCCGAGTTCTCTTGCAATCCTATGAGGATCACGAGTACCGCAAAGGTCAACTATCTTATTTGCCTTTTTGACAATCTCGGAAGTGCAAACATACATTGGTTCTCACCCCTTTCATACACATTTCTATTATAAGTCTAACATAAGTAATGTCCCATAAAACGGACTTATTCAGTACGGTGTTTTTTAGGCGTGAATTTCTTGTTCTTTTCCTTTGCGATCCAATAGGCATCCTGAAAGGCTATGGCTTCTATTGTAAAAAGAAAGAACCGATGGCAGAGGTTCAAAATGAGAGCGAAGCTGAAGAAGAAAAGCCTGTTGAAAACAGTGCAGACGAAAACGCTGCCTTGCTCGCAAAACTGTTATCAAATCCGGATACAGCAGCATTGTTAAAGGCTTTAGCAAAAACAATTTAGTCATACAAAAAAGGCAATCCGTCAGGGTTGCCTTTTGTAATGCCTGAAAAACCTTGAAATCAAGACGAAAAACCATTATAATATTTGAACACAGATTATTTATCTGCAAAAGAGATTGAGTAAACTTCAAATGTGTTTCCTGTGATTTATGGGCTACAGATTAACTCAATGATGTTTCCCGTATTTCTTTGCATTTGCTAATACCCTGCTAAAAGGAAGGCAAAAAACCACGAAAAATTAGCAGGTTTTAGACGAGAATTTATTAACAACAAAACCCCGGAAAAGCCAGTAAAATCAAGGATTTTCGGGGATTTGCAGGGAGTCAAAAATGCCCTTCGGGGGCTTCTCCTAAGGGTCAGATCAGGGTTCGATTCCCTGGGAAAACGTCCATTTTACGCGGTTTTCAGTATTTTGAAAAGCCGCGTAAAACTTTTTTATAGGGAAATGATGTCGATGTAATAAAAGGAATTTCAGAGAAAAGAACTTGC
>JGI24709J26583_10002706_pt1 | contig 14375 bp, 5 predicted proteins | sample BioPla2DNA1_FD_26583 | JGI IMG/M metagenome (IMG submission 26583) | reverse complement strand
TTTATTTATCTTTTTATAAAAATATCTTTAATATCTGAACTTAGGGTATTATGTGAAAAGTTTGATAATAGATTAGTTCAAAAAGAACAGGTTGAAAAGTCATTTAATTTAATAAATAGGAGTATTAAAGAAAATAATGATATAGAGATTGAAGATTATATTGAAATTTCTAATGATATTATCGAAAGTCCTTATTATATTGAACAGATTCATTATAAATTAAAAAAACTTGGTGATTATTCAGAAGATTCTTTTGTTAAATTAAATGAGTTACTACAAAAACGTGGAACATCATTCAAAGAATTAATTGAGCAATCTCATAATGATATGGCTAATGATAATTTTATAATTATTAATATTTTTAATTCACTTAAAAAAATAGTGAAATATGAAATCGAATACTTATATAAAAATATAAGTTTTACTGAACAACTGCTTGTTAAAGAAAAAGCAGGTATTTATGATGAAATGTATGATGTTAACAAAATGGAATATAGAGTTCAGATTACTAAAAATGCTCGTGCTCTTAAAATGAGTGAATATGATTATACATCTTCTGTTATAACGCTAGCTGATGAAAATAATAAGCATGTTGGGTGGTATTTATTTAAAAGGCCTAACTATAAAAGAAGAGCATTCATATATGTTTTTTTAATAACTATTTTTTCTATTATTTTAGCGCTTTTTGTGTCAGGAAAAGCAGGACTTCCTTTTTTCCTAATTACAATTATCCCAATGAGTGTTATTGTAATCGATACTATTGCCCAAATTATAAGACATTTCTCTAAACCTAATATTCTATTTAAACTTAAGTTTGAAGATGGTCTTACTAAAGAACACGCTACAATGGTTGTTATTCCAACCATCTTAAGTGGTAAACGAAAAGTACTACAAATGTTTGAAAAACTAGAAGTATATTACTTATCAAATAAGACTGATAATCTATATTTTACATTACTTGGTGATTGTACTAGTGAAGATGTAAAAGAAGTAGATTTTGATAATGAAGTTGTAGAAGCGGGACTAAGTAAAGTTAATGAACTAAATGAGAAATATGGTAAGAATATTTTTAATTTTGTTTATCGTAATCGCTTTTATAGTGAGAGTGAAGGAAGTTACTTAGGTTTTGAACGTAAAAGAGGTGCTTTACTTCATTTTAATCAACTATTGTTAGACAAGCTATCTAAAGAAGAAAAGAAAGCATATTTCAATTGTGAAACTATAACTAGTTTTAATAAAAAAATTAAATATGTAATAACCCTAGACACTGATACAAGGTTAGTACTTAATTCAGCCTTAAAATTGATAGGTGCTATGGCTCATCCAATGAACAGACCAATCCTTTCAAAAGATAAAACACATGTTGTTAGTGGTTTTGGAATTATGCAACCTCGTATTGGAATAGATATAGAAGTTACAAGCAAATCAAAATACTCACAGTTATTTGCTGGTTTAGGTGGCTTAGATGTTTATATAACAGCTTCTTTTGATCTTTATCAAGATGTTTTTGGTGAGGGAAGTTTTGTTGGTAAGGGTATTTATGATTTAGAAGTTTTTGATACAGTCTTATCAAATGCTTTTCCTGATAATTTAATATTAAGTCACGACTTACTTGAAGGTAATTATTTACGTTGCGGCTTTATAAATGACGTTGAATTATTTGATGATTATCCGAGTAATTATTTAAATGATGCCTTAAGACATCATCGTTGGAATAGGGGAGACTGGCAAATAAGTGGCTGGTTAAAAAGACGTGTTAAAAATAAAGAAGAAAAACGTGTTAAAAATCCACTTAATCTTCTTGCAAAATGGAAGGTATTTGATAATTTAAGAAGAAGTNTNGTNAATCCCTTCTTACTTTTAATTATCTTTTATGCCTTTACAATAGGTTCTGCTAATGCCTTTTATTATGTGTCATTAGTATTACTCGTTATTATTATTCCAATTATTTTTTATGTAATATCTATGATCTTATATCGAAATAAATACGACATATTTTTAAAGTATTATCTAAATTTAATAAAAGGTATTATTGCNGTNATAAANAANTCATTNATNTCNTTTGCAATATTACCNTATGAAGCTTATTTATATATTGATTCTACAATAAAAGCTTTATATCGTATGTTTATAAGTCGTAAGAATTTGTTAAACTGGGTTACAGCAGAAGAACTAGAAAAGGTTGTTCAAAATAATTTGAAAACATATTTAAGAAGCTTTAGACCTAATTATATAGCGTCAATATTACTTATAGCATGTAGTCTTGTTTTCAAACCACATGATATGTGGTTTGCTTCTATCATTTCATTAATTTGGATTACAGCACCACTTCTTATGTGTTTTTATAGTAGAAGATTAGAAGAAGATACTAAAGAATTAAATGAAAAAGAAAAAGAAGATATTCTTGATATGGCAGCTAAAACGTGGAAATATTTTGATGATTTACTTACTGAAGATAAAAACTATTTAATTCCCGACAATTATCAATTAAATAGGGAAGAAAAGTTAGATCATAAGACATCTCCTACAAATATAGGTTATTCACTACTTAGTGTTATATCAGCTTATGAACTTGGATTTATCACTTTAAATAAAGCACTTAGAATGTTAAATAATATAATGAAAACTATCGCTAAATTAGAAAAATGGCATGGATTATTATATAACTGGTATAACATTTACACTCTAAAAAAGATGACTCCACATTTTGTATCAACAGTTGATACAGGTAATTTAATTGCTAACTTTTATGTTGTAAAAGGCTTTGCTTTAAAACATAATAATCAAGATTTGTTATATCACGCTACGATGTTAATTGAAAATATGGATTTTACCAAACTTTATAACAAGGATTTAGATGTCTTTAGTATTGGTTATAATGACAGCGAACAAGCTTTACTTCCATATAATTATAACAATTTTGCATCAGAAGCTAGACTTACTAGTTTTATAGCAATTGCTAAAGGAGATGCTCCATACAAGCACTGGTTTTGCTTAAATAAGTCCTTAACGAAGTATAAACAGTTTAAAGGTGTTGTTTCATGGAATGGTACTGCTTTTGAATATTTCATGCCTCTTATCTATATGAAAACATACAAACACACCTTACTTGACGAATCATATTACTATGCTTATTTTACTCAAAGGGAATTTATAAAAGAAGTTGATCCTAATTTACCATGGGGTATATCAGAATCATCATATAATGAACTAGATGATTCTCAAAATTATAAATATACATCATTTGGTGTACCATATTTAAAATCACAAGATAACTTATCGTATCCAATTGTTGTATCTCCATATAGCTCAGCTATGGCTATTAGTATTGATGATGAAGAAGTATATNATAANCTTGTAAAATTNAAAAAACTTAATATGTATGGTGAATACGGTTTTTATGATGCTTATGATTATGAAGAAAAAGCAGTTGTTAAAAACTACTATGCTCACCATCAAGGTATGATTTTAGCTAGTTTAACTAATTACTTGAAAGATAATATTATTCAAGATTACTTTCATAGTGATAAAAAAATAGCTTCTGTAGAAACCTTATTAAAAGAAAAAGTTCAAATAAGAACTTATATTGATCTAAAGATTGCTAAATATAAAAAATATCAATATATAAAAGAGGATAAAGCAAGCGATCAAAGAGAAATTAATGGATTAAATGATATTCCTGAAATGGAAATACTATCTAATGGTCTTTATACTATTATTTTAGATGATAGAGGAGTAGGTTTTAGTAAATACAAAAACTTACAGATAAATAGATATCGTAAGGTAGGTAATGAAAAATATGGAATATTCTTCTATATAAGGAATTTAAAAACTAATAATTTATGGTCTAATACTTATGCTCCACTTAATGTAAAACCAGAGAATTACAAGGTTGTTTTTGCATCAGACCGTATTAAATATATTAGAGAAGATGATGGTATTATGACTAGTACAGAAATTACTGTTCCAAAAGATCATAATGCTGAAATTAGAAGATTAGTATTCAAAAATAATAATGACTTTGAGGTTACCTTAGAAATTACTTCTTATGGCGAAGTAATTATAGCGCGTAATGAAGAAGATGTAGCTCATAGAGCTTTCAATAGTATTACTATTAACAGTGAAGCTGATTTAAGTACAAATTCTTTATTATTTAGCAGAAAATCTAGAACCAAGGAAAACACAAGATATTATATAATTAACAGAATGTTTTCAAGTAAGGGTGATAATGATTCGTTTGAATTTGAAACATCAAGAGATAAATTCCTTGGTAGAAACAACAACGTAACAAACCCAGATGTTATTATAAATAACAAAGAACTTACTAAATCATTAGATGATTCATTAGATTCAATAATGAGTATTAGAAAACAAGTAACGATACCAGCAAAGGGTAAAAACACATTATACTATGTTGTTGGTTTTGGTAAGTCAAGAGAACAAGTAATGGAAGTTGTAGAAGCTTACAAAGATGAGTTTACGATTAGTAAAGCATTTGATATTGCAACAGTATCGAATAACATTAAAAGTAGTTATGCAAATTTAACGCCTCATCAAGTTCATCTATATAATACCATTTTGAAATTCATTTATGGAATATGGTCTCCAAGCAATGAACAAAAAACTAAAATAAGTGAAAACAAGCTATCACAAGAGACATTATGGAAGTTTGGAGTATCTGGTGATAGACCTATTATATTAGCTGAAATAGACAATTTAGAGTCACTAGGCTTTATTAAAGAAGTATTACAAATATTTGAATATTATAAAGATAGATCTATTTATGTAGATGTGGCTATCATAAATAATAGTAGTAAATTAGATAAGACAGGAACAAATATAACTAATAAGTATGTAACTAATTTGATGTATCACATTAACAATATTAATGGTTTTGAAAATGAACCAGGTAATGTCTATGTTATAGATGGAAAAGAAGTGAGTGAAGAAGAAAAGAAATTACTTGAGATGGTTTCTGTAATATCATTTAATGCATCAAGTGAGATGAGTTTAAGTGACCAAGTTAGAGCAGCAACTGATAGTGTTAAATACGTAGATGAAATGAAGACAGTTTTACTTGAAACAGAAAAAATTGAAGCGCCAAAAGACATTGTTTTCAATAATGAATTTGGTGGCTTTGTATCAGATGGTAGCGAGTATTTGNTTAATAATCCAGATACGCCAGCNCCTTGGATTAATGTTGTTGCAAATGAGAAGTTTGGAACTATCATTTCTAATACAATGAGTGGATTTACTTTTGCGCATAATAGTAGAGAATTTAAATTAACATCATGGAGTAATGATCCAACAACAGATCCAGCTAGTGAAAAAATTCTTATTAATAAAAAAGTATTTAGACCTAGTCTTGTAAGACATGGTTTTGGTTATAGTGTTTTTGAAAGTTCTACAGAATATTTTGATATTATGTTAAAAGTGTTTGTTCATGATACTGATACAGCTAAATTCTATCAACTATCTATTAAAAACAAATCAAAAGATATTCAAAAACTTGAAGTTGATTTTCTAGCTAAAATTGTCCTAGGTGTATCTGAGGAATATAGTAATCGTTTTATTACATCTAATTTAAATAAAGAAGATAATTGCTTATATCTTAAAAATAATTACAATAATAATTTTAAAAATGTTAAAGCTTATATGTCTTCAACTGAACCTATAATTAGTTCTTTTGATAACATTAAATCAAAAGGTATAAATATAGAAGTTGATATTGATAAATTAGAAACAAAAACATTCTCATTTGTTCTTGGATGTATGGATGATAATGAGTCTTACACTAAGTATGATGAAAAAGAAATATCTACTTCATTTGAAAGGGTAAAAGAATATTGGAGAGAAAAGTTATCTGTTATTAATGTTAAAACACCAGATAAATCCCTAAATTATGTTTTAAATGGTTGGTATTTATATCAAACATATGCATCAAGGTTATTTGCTAAATCAGGATTCTATCAAGTAGGTGGCGCAACAGGTTTTAGAGATCAATTACAAGATGTAATGAGTATCATCTATTCTAATCCAGATAAAGTTAGAAGTCAGATATTAGAACATGCTAAACATCAATTTAAAGAAGGAGACGTTCTTCACTGGTGGCATGAAGAGTTGATGCTTGGTTCAAGAACTAAGTTCACAGATGATTATTTATGGCTTGTATATGTCACAAGTGAATATTTAAAAATCACTGAAGACAATAGCATATTAAATGAAAAAGCATGCTTTGTAACTGGAGAACAACTTCATCCTAATGAATCAGAAAAAGGTATTCATTATGAATATACCGATGATGAAGAAACGTTATATAATCATTTAAAATTATGTATTACAAAGGCTTTAAATCAATTTGGAAGACATAATATACCTCTAATGGGTAGTGGGGACTGGAACGATGGTATGAATAAAGTAGGACATCAAGGTAAGGGTGAAAGCGTTTTCGTTGGTTTCTTCCTATATGATTTATTACCAAAAATGGCATCAATCGCTACTATCTATCAAGATTCTTCTTTCGCACATCTATGTGATAAGCAACATGAAAAACTTAAAGGAGATTTAGAAAAAAATACGTGGGATGGCTCATGGTATTTAAGAGGATATTTCGATAATGGTGAAACATTAGGTTCTAGAAATAATGAAGAATGTAAAATCGATTTATTATGCCAAGCATGGAGTGTATTAAGTAACTTCGCACCTTCTGAGAAAAAAGAAATAATTCATAACGAAGTTGAAAAAAATCTTGTTGATAAAGAAAATAAAATTATCAAACTCTTAACTCCGGCATTTGAAAATTCACGAAACAATCCAGGTTATATAATGGATTATAAACCAGGTGTTAGAGAGAATGGTGGTCAATATACACATGCTGCTTTATGGTATGTTTCAGCTCTTATAAAAGAAAACAAATTAGATAAAGCTTATAAGTATTATCAAATGATCAATCCAATCAATAGAACTCTAAATAAAGGTGATGTAGAGAAGTATAGGGTAGAACCTTATGTTATAGCAGCAGATATATATTCACATCCAAATTATCCAGGTAGAGGTGGTTGGTCTTGGTATACAGGTTCTGCTAGTTGGGCTTACAAGATAGGTATCGAACAAATATTAGGATTTACAAAACGTGGTAACAACCTTATTATTAATCCTAAGATTATAAATGATTGGAAAGAATATGAGATTACTTATAAATATCTAGATACTAAATATCTAATTAAAGTATTAAATGAAGCTAGTAGTTCGAAATTTAATTTACAAGTTAAATTAGATAATAAAATAATTAAAGATAATGTTATAAAATTAGTAAATGATAAACAAGAACACATTGTAAATGTAGTTATGAAGGAGGATGTATGATAAATTTTGATTTCAAAACATACACCAATAATTTACTAACAGATGAAGTATTAGAAGACTATAAAAAGAAATTATCAAATCTTGATAATTTCTTAAATACTCATCCAAATATGGCTTTTAACAACCTAGATAATCTTTTTAATGAAGACTTAGTAAATGATATTAAAAGTACAGCAGAATATATTAAAACTAACTGTGATGTATTTTTGATTATTGGAATAGGTGGATCTTATCTAGGTTCTAAAGCTGTAATCGAAGCTTTGAGTCCATACTTTTATAATGAATCTAAAACACCTAAAATATATTTTGTTGGGACTAATTTATCAAGTGAATATTACAATGATTTGTTAGAACTCATAAAAGATAAAGATATTATTTTAAATGTCATATCAAAATCAGGAACAACCCTAGAGATAAATATCGCATACAATTTAATTACATCATTTATGAAACAAAAATATACAGATGATGAATTAAGTAAAAGAATAATTATTACAACTGACCAAGAAAAGGGATTTTTAAGAAAAGAAGTAGTAAGTAGAGGATATAAATCATTTGTAATACCAAGTGATATAGGAGGCAGATATTCTGTCTTTACNCCAGTTGGATTACTTCCCATAGCAGTAGCTGGATTTGATATCAAAAGCCTTTATAAGGGAGCTTTAAAATCAAATGAAAACCTAGATGACAAAATCAAGTATGCCATTATTAGAAAGCTAATGAGTGAACAAGGTAAAACTAATGAATCATTTGTGGTATATGAGCCTAAATTATATTGGTTTACTGAATGGCTAAAGCAATTATATGGTGAGTCCTTAGGTAAAGAAGGTAAGGGTATGATGCCTATATCTTGTGTAAATACAAAAGACTTACATTCATTAGGTCAGTTTGTTCAAGAAGGAAATAACATATTATTTGAAACAGTTATAAATGTTTTAAAATCTAAAGGCGATATTTATATACCAGAATATAACAAAACCTTAAATGAAATAAATAATATAGCATCTACTTCCACTTCCATAGCTCATAAAAAAGCAAATGTAATAAACAATATAATTACAGTTGAGCAAATAGATGAAGAATCAATTGGTTACTTACTTCAATTCTTTATGATATCTTGTGTTATAAGTGCTTATTTAGATGAAGTAAATCCTTTTGATCAAAATGGAGTAGAAGAATATAAAAAAGTTATTAGAGAATTATTATAATTTAAGTCTAAAAGTAGTTTAAAAACTACTTTTTTTGTTCTGGAATAACAATTCGAAAATGAGTTCACAATAATTATAAGAAATACATTGTTATAAAATTTAAAAAAAGAAAAAGAACTAAATTGTTCTCTTTCCACGAGTAGCAAAGTATGTAAGTAAACTACCAATTACAGCCCCACCAGCGCCATATGTTAAAATTTCTCCCCAATTAGTATCATCCATAGTATCATCTAAAGTATCATCATCATCTAAAACACCATTGTTATCATCATTATTAAACCCGTTATTATTTTCATAGTTCCCATTGTTAGTATCATTGTTGTTATCATTTAATCCTGGTATGTTATCAGTATTATCGTTTCTATCTGTATCATTAGGAACATTATCATTAGGGTCATTGGTGTTAGGGGTGTTGACATCAGGATTATTATTGTTTGGGTCAGTTTCATTTGGAACAACATTATTGTTATTATTGTTAGTTGTATTTTGAGCTAGAGCAACAGGCATACAAATTACTGAATACAAAAATGTTGCAAATAAAAAACCAATTTTTAACATCCTTTTCACATTAAAACCTCCTTCTTTTGTATTATTTACAAAAGAAGAGCATTTATAACAAACTAAGATAAAAACAAATTAGTAAAAAATGTTTTTTTTTGTTATAATTTTATTATATATAAATTGTAATAAGATAAAAGAAGTATTATAATTAAAAAGAGGTGTTCAAATGAATGATAAAGGCTTTACCTTAGTAGAATTATTAACAGTAATAATTATTTTAGGTGTTTTAGCGATTATAGCAGTACCAATGGTAATGGGAAACGTAGATGAATCAAAGAGAATATCTTATGATAAATTAATTAAAAACATTGAGCAAACAACTCAAATTTATATTAGAAATAATAAAGATAATATTCCAGGCATTAAAACAGTAGGTAATGTAACTTCTATAACATTACAAGATCTTGTCGATAAAGAAGGACTAAAAAAACCTGTAATAGATCCTATAACAGAAAAAACTGTTTCTCTAACAACTCCAATTACGATTGTTGTAAAAGAAAGAGGAAAATACGATGTTGAAATTAATGATTTTATTTATGAGGAAGAATAAAAAAAATAAAGATTTCTAAGCAGATTTCTTTATTTTTTTCGCTTCTCTTGCAGTTGTAAGAATTGTTTTACCATCCACACTAACTTTTTGCATATTAAGTTTTTGTGTATGTCTAGTTTTTCTATTTGAATGAGATTTTATATTACCAAATAAAGGTTTTTTATTAGTTGCTTTTATTGCCATGATATTTCCTCCTTTTGCTTTTATAAATGTACCATAATAAGCCTTTAAAGTCAATTTAAATAGAAAAAATACTAAATATATAGTAAAATGTAATTGAGGTGATAAGATGTATATACCACTAAATATTAAAACTAACTATTCTTTACTATCAAGCTTAGTAGATATAGATAATCTTATCAAAAAAGCTAAGTCACTTGGAATTACAACACTTGCTATTACTGACTCTAATATGTATGGAGTTATGGATTTTTACAAAAAATGTATTCAAAATGATATTAAGCCTATTATAGGAATTAATTTGGTTGTAGATGATAAACCTATACTATTATATGCAATGAATTACGATGGATATCAAAATTTAACTAGATTAATATTTTTAAATCAATCAAATAATATAACCTTAAAAGATTTAGAAGAACATAAAAGCAATTTAATATGTATATTGCCTCATGAATCAAATTTATATTACAAAGAAACAAAAAAAATCTATGATCACCTTTATTTAGGTTATACCTCTTTAGTAGAAAGAGAATCATTACTAGAAAAAAGTGAAAAGCTAGTATTTATAAATGAGGTTTTATATCTAAATAAAAAGGATAATACTTTTTTAAAATATCTATACTTAATAAGAGATAACAAGAAAAAAGAGGAAATCAAAACTTATAATGTAACAGATGATCATCATTTAATGGAACTAGATGAGGTTTTATCTAATGCATCTAAAGATGATTTAAAATGGATGGATGAAATAAACAATTTATGTAATTTNGAATTTAAAACAAACAAGCATCTATTACCTAAATATAGTGATGATGAATCTTTTGATGCTCGTATATATTTGCAATCTTTATGCAAGGTTGGTTTACAAAAAAGGCTAAATAATAAAGTTCCTAAAAAATATGTAGACCGTCTTAAATATGAGTTAGATGTTATAAACAATATGGGGTTTAACGATTATTTTTTGGTTGTATATGATTTTGTTAAGTATGCTAAACGAAATGATATTTTAGTAGGTCCAGGTAGGGGAAGTGCAGCTGGAAGTTTAGTATCATATTGTCTTGGTATAACGAGTATTGATCCTATTAAATACAATTTATTCTTTGAAAGATTTTTAAATCCGGGACGTATTACAATGCCTGATATTGATATTGATTTTGAGTCATCAAGAAGAGGCGAAGTAGTTAATTACGTAACATCAAAATATGGTAAAAAAAGAGCAACACCAATTATTGCTTTTGTAACTCTAAGTGGTAAACAAGCTCTAAGAGACATAGCCCGCATCTTTGACTATACATCACCAAAGTTAGAAAGTTTAAGTAAGTTAATAGACCCTAAGGANAGTCTTGTTTTGAATTTGAAAAGTAACGACAGGATAAGATCTTTAATTATATCTGATGATAAGTTAGAAAGTATTTATAAGATAGCTTGTGTTTTAGAAGGCGCTAAAAGACAGTTTTCCCTTCATGCAGCAGGTGTAGTTATAACAGGTTGTGAACTTGATTCGTATATCCCTTTACAAAAATATAATGATCATTATATTACAGGATATTCAATGGAACATCTAGAAGAGTTAGGTCTTCTAAAGATAGACTTTTTAGGTCTTGAAAATCTTTCTACGATAAAAGGTATTTTAGAATCCCTTAAATTAGATGGTATTAATGTATCCTTAAATAATATTCCACTAGATGATAAGAAAACATTATCAATCTTCTCAAGTGTTTTAACTTCTGGTATTTTTCAGTTTGAAACACCTGGTATGAAAAACTTTTTAGGAAAATTAAAACCAACCTCATTAGAAGATTTGATAGCCGCTATAGCGCTATTTCGTCCAGGACCAATGGACAATATAAACAGTTTTATTAGAAGAAAATATGGTAGGGAACAAATAAATTATCTTCATGATGATTTATATGAAGTGTTAAAACCTACTTATGGAATTATTGTCTACCAAGAACAGATCATGCAGATTGCTAACATAATGGCAGGCTATTCTTTAGGTGAAGCTGATATTTTAAGAAGAGCTATGAGTAAAAAGAATAAAGATGTTCTAGTTGGTGAAAAAGATAAATTTATTACTAAGTCTATTTCAAAAGGATATGACGAACAAACAGCTAACAAGGTATTTAGTTTAATATTAAAATTCGCGGGTTTTGGTTTTAATAGAGCCCATTCTGTTGCATATTCTTTATTAGGTTACCAAATGGCTTATTTAAAAGCTCACTATCCAAAATATTTTATGTGTAACTTACTTACTACTGCTACAGGAAATGTATATAAAACAAAAGAATATATAGATGAATGCCGTGTTCTTGGTATAAATATTTTAAATCCCNATATTAACAAAAGCGAATATAGTTATAAAGTAGANCCTGATGGAATTAGACTTCCGCTTTCGATTATATCTAATGTTGGAATGGTTACAAGTAAAGAAATTATAAAAGAAAGATCAAAAGGAGAGTTTAAAGATTTCTTTGATTTTATAGGTCGTACTTATGGGAAAACAATTAACCGAAAAGTAATTGAGTCATTAATTGACTCTGGATCATTAAGCTCTTTTGGTTATAATCACAATACACTTTTATATAATATTGATAATGCAATAACATATGCATCACTCATATCAAATACTGATTCATCGCTTGTTGAAAAGCCTATTATGATATATGTAGAAGAAATGATGGAAAGTGAATTGAATAGAAGAGAAGTGGCAGTATTTGGCTTTTATTTAAGTAATCATCCTGTGTTAGAATATAAAGCAGGTGAGAAGAACATTGTCTCTTTAAATAATGTTCAGAACTATTTTGATAAAATAGTAGATGTTATTGTTTTAGTTACTAGGGTGAAAGTAATAAAAACTAAGAAAAATGAAGATATGGCATTTGTAACAGTAGAAGATGAGACAACTCATATTGAATTAGTTCTTTTTCCAAATACTTATAAAATATATTCAAATATAGATAAAGATGATATTTTAAAAGTAAAAGCAAGAGTTGAAAAGAGAATGTCAACATATCAATTATCAGTTATAAAAATGGAAGATATTAGCAAGTTGTGATATAATTATTATAATAAATTAATATATAAGTGGTGATATATAGATGAAAAAGATAGTTCCAATTTTAACAATCTTAATTACCTTAGCACTAAGTGCTATTATCATTATTTTCTTTGAGGACGAAAGAGTTTCTACTTATAAAGCTCCAAAGGAAGTATATCAAGTATATTTAGGTGGTAAAAAAATAGGAGTTGTTGAATCAAAAACAGAATTAGAAGAATATATAGATAACAAACAAGCTGAAATAAAAGAAAAATATAATATTGATAAGGTTTATCCCCCTAAAGCTTTAAATATTCAAAAGCATATAAGTTATGGTGAAAAAATCTTAGATGAAACTGAAGTATATGAAATAATAAAAGAGCAAAGCCCTTTTACAATTAAGGGGTGGACTTTTACAATTAAAAGTAGTGAAGAGTCTGAAGATAAAGAAGAGAAGATAATTAATGTAATAGATTATGAAGTATTTAAGAATGCTGTTAATAAAGCAGTAGAATCATTTGTTAATCCAGAGGAATATAAATTATTTTTAGAGGATAAACAACCTGAGATTAAAACAACTGGTAAAATTATTGAAGACGTATATGTTCCATCTGATCAAATTACAGAAAAAGAATCATTTATTTCAGCTGATGAATATATATTTACCGATGAAAAAGAATTAGCTAAATATTTGTTGTTTGGTACAACAGAAGAACAACAAAAATATAAAGTTAAAGAAGGAGATACTATCTCAGGTATAGCTTATAATCATAAGTTAGGTACTAGTGAGTTTATGATAGTTAATCCTGAATTTAAAAACCATAATAGTCTTCTGTTTCCTGGGCAAGAAGTTTCTGTTGGACTTATTAATCCCATTGTTGAAGTTGTAGTAGAAGAACATATTGTAGAAGACCAGGCAATAAAATTTACTACTGAAACAACATATGATGAGAGCCTACCTTATGGACAAACCAAGATTATTCAAGAAGGATCTGACGGTATAGAGCGCTTTGTTCAAAAACGTCAAACTAAGAATGGTGTTATAACTAATGTTCAATTTGATAGATCAGCTACTACTAGAATTAAAGATCCTGTTAAACAAATCGTTGTAAGAGGAATTAAAAGTAGTGGTGGGGGAACTGTTATAGTAAGTTCTGATGGNAACTGGGTTTGGCCAACTAATCCAGGATATGTTATTACNAGTCCATATGCATGGCGTGGGGGTAGTTTCCACGACGCTATAGACATATCTGGAACCGGTTATGGATCACCAATATATGCAGCAAGAGATGGAAAGGTTGTGTTAGTTGAATCGATAACAACTGGATATGGCAATAATATAATTCTTGAACACGATAACAATATGTATACGCGTTATGCTCATAATCGAAAAAATCTAGTTAAAGAAGGACAAAAAGTAAAGGCAGGTCAAATTATTGCTACAATGGGTAATACAGGACGAGTTTCACCA
>JGI24709J26583_10002704_pt1 | contig 14383 bp, 10 predicted proteins | sample BioPla2DNA1_FD_26583 | JGI IMG/M metagenome (IMG submission 26583) | reverse complement strand
CATTATCTATGGGTAATATCTTACTACAAAGGCTCAATAAAGTTTATCTGTAATTTATGCCATGGCTTAATCTTCCTTCATGATTTCACCGTGTTGTCAAGTTACACTGTAAATGTTTAAAATATAAAGCTGAGGTATGGCACAACTATGCACAATAAAATACATATTTTTTAAAACAAATCAAATAAACTACATAATATAATTGTTGTAATATGCATAGAATATGGTATACTAAGGAATGGGATTTTTATAATTGAATTTTGTTTAATTGAGGAGAGAAGTTGTATGTCCAGTAATGCGGTTTTTAAATTTTGGTTGGAAAATGAATATTTCGATAAGGAAATTAGGGATGAACTCAATGGTATAAAAGATAATCCGGAAGAAATTGAAGAGAGATTCTATAAGGATCTGGAATTTGGTACCGGTGGTCTTAGAGGTATTATAGGTGCAGGTACCAATAGGATGAACATTTATTCGGTTAGAAAAGCTACGCAGGGCTTGGCGGATTATGTAAACAGTCGTGGCATGTCAGATAGCGGAGTGGTTATAGCCTATGATTCACGGCGTAAATCACCGGAATTTGCACTAGAGGTTGCGAAAGTCTTTACAGGCAATGGAATAAAGGCATACCTTTTTGATGAGCTAAGACCTACTCCGGAGCTTTCATTTGCGGTAAGGCATTTAAAGGCTGCTGCAGGTGTAATGGTTACGGCAAGCCATAATCCCAAGGAATATAATGGTTACAAAGTGTATGGCGAAGATGGGGGACAGCTTCCTATTGAGGCATCAAACGAAGTCTTGTCTTATATAAGCAGAATTGAAGACATAACAAAGATTAAGACCATGGAAAAGGATGAGGCAATAGAGAGGGGATTACTTAAGATAATCGGCCAAGAGATTGATGATGAATACATAGCAAGACTTAAGACTATTACTGTTAATCCTGAACTTTCGAAGGAAATCGGCGGAAGCTTTAAGATTGTGTATACACCTTTGCATGGTGCAGGCAATAAACCGGTAAGGAGAATACTTAAGGAAACCGGATTTGAAAATATACTTGTTGTCAAAGAACAGGAACTTCCGGATCCGGAGTTTTCTACTGTAGAGTATCCTAATCCTGAGGAGAAGGATGCCTTTAAACTTGCTATCGAACTGGCGAAGAAGGAGAACGTGGATCTTATTATTGGAACTGACCCGGATTGTGATAGGGTCGGTGTAGTAGTTAGAAATAAAGTGGGGGATTATGTAGTTTTGACTGGTAACCAGACCGGGTGCCTCTTGCTTGAGTACATATTGTCCCAGAAAAAAAGAAGGGGAGAGTTACCCGAAAATGGATTTGTAGTAAAGACCATAGTTACCACTGAACTTGCTAGGGAAATTGCCAAAGATTATAACATTGAGCTTATTGAGGTCTTGACCGGATTTAAGTTTATTGGAGAAAAAATCAAGCAGCTAGACGAGTTTGGAAATAAGAAATACCTCTTTGGCTTTGAAGAAAGCTATGGATACTTAGCCGGTACCTTTGTGAGGGATAAAGATGCTGTTTTTGCTTCAATGCTCATTGCGGAGATGGCAGCATATTATAAATCCAGGGATATGACACTATATGAAGGGTTACTGGAATTGTTTGAAAAGTATGGGTATACCCTTGAAGGAATTTCTTCATTTACCCTTGAGGGAAAAGAAGGTATAGAAAAAATAAAGTCAGCTCTGGAGGACCTTAGAAAAAATAAAACTGTAAAGTTTGGAACATATGAGGCAAGTGCGGTAAGGGATTATTTTAAAGGTGAAAGGTATTTGGTTGCTTCCGGGCAAAAAGAGGAATTGACATTGCCTGAATCCGATGTATTATATTATGAACTGCAGGACGGATACTGGTTTGCTATAAGGCCTTCGGGGACTGAACCTAAAATAAAGATATATTATGGTGTAAAAGAGAATACTATGGATAAGGCCAAGGAAAAACTTAAGCTGTTGCAGGATAATGTGCTTTCTGTGATTGAAAAACTGCTTTTTGACTGAGCGGTGCAAAATGCATCCTATGACGGAAGTGCATATTTTTCTTCACATTCAATTAATGTACCTGATGACGGAGTATTAATGTACTTCGTTTTTTTGTTATGTTATAATGAAAAAGCAATTATTAGATAATTTACGAAGGGTGATATGAGTGCAGAGGTTTGTACACCTTCACGTTCATACGGAATACAGCCTGCTGGACGGTGCAAACAGGATAAAAGACCTGATAAAACGTACAAAAGAGCTGGGAATGGACAGCATAGCCATAACAGACCATGGTGTTATGTATGGAGTGGTTGATTTTTATAAAGAAGCAGTAAATAACGGTATAAAACCTATTCTTGGGTGTGAAATATATACTACAGCAGGATCGAGGTTTGACAAAAAGGACGGGCGGGATTCGGATCCCGGCCATATGGTGCTTTTGGCTAAAAATAACGTAGGATACAGGAATTTGATGAAAATTGTTTCCATAGGATTTACCGAGGGATTCTACTATAAGCCGAGGGTTGATATGGAGGTGCTGGAAAAATACAGTGAAGGGCTGATTGCTTCTAGTGCCTGTCTTTCAGGGGATATACCCAAAGCAATTTTAAATAACAATTATAAACGGGCAAAGGAGATTGCCTTAAAATTGAACAGCATTTTCGGACAGGATAATTTCTATCTTGAGCTTCAGATAAATGGTATAGAAGAGCAGAATATTGTCAACCAACAGCTTATAAAGCTTGGCAGAGAGGCGGGCATACCGCTTATTGCAACCAACGATGCTCATTATTTATGCCGGGAGGATGCTAAGGCTCATGAGATTCTTCTTTGTATTCAGACCGGAAAAAACATAAATGACGAAGACCGCATGATGTTTTCTTCCGATGAATTCTATATCAAATCTCCCGAAGAGATGGAGGAGATGTTTAAAAACATACCCGAAGCGATCTCTAACACAGTTAAAGTTGCACAAATGTGCAATGTCGAGTTGGAATTTGGAAAACTGCATCTTCCAAAGTTCAATGTGCCGCAAGACAGGGAACCTTACGAATACTTAAGATCCCTTTGTTATGATGGATTTGAAAGAAGATACACAGAAGAAGAAAGGGACGAGATTAAGAAAAACAGGCTTGAGTATGAGCTGTCTGTTATAAGGCAAATGGGTTATGTGGATTACTTCCTTATTGTAGGGGATTTTATAAGGTATGCCAAAGAAAAAGGAATAATGGTAGGCCCCGGAAGGGGTTCAGCGGCGGGAAGCCTTGTGGCTTACTGCCTTGAAATCACCAATATTGACCCAATTAGGTACAACTTGCTTTTTGAAAGGTTTCTAAATCCCGAAAGGATAAGTATGCCCGATATCGATATAGACTTCTGCTATGAAAGAAGGCAGGAGGTAATAGATTATGTTGTAGAAAAGTATGGAGAAGACAGGGTTGCACAGATAATTACCTTCGGAACCATGGCTGCAAGAGCTGTAATCAGAGATGTGGGAAGGGCTCTTGATATACCCTATGGCGATGTTGATATTATTGCAAAGATGATTCCCTTTCAGCCTGGAATGAGCATTGACAAGGCTTTAGAACTCAATCCCGAATTAAAGCAGCAGTACAATGAAGATGAAAAAGTAAAAGAATTGATTGATACGGCGAGATTGCTTGAAGGGATGCCAAGACATGCATCCACTCATGCGGCTGGTGTGGTTATATCCAAAGATCCCCTTACGGAATATGTTCCTTTGCAAAAGAGTGAGGACAGCATTACAACCCAGTTTACCATGGGACTTTTGGAAGAATTGGGTCTTCTTAAAATGGATTTTTTAGGCTTAAGAACCCTAACGGTAATAAGGGATTCAGTAAGTCTTATTAAAAAGAATTACGGTAAGGATATCGAAATTGACAAGCTTAAAATGGATGATCCCAAAGTGTTTAAGCTTATTGGAGAGGGTAGAACCTCAGGGGTGTTTCAATTGGAAAGTGCGGGAATGATTCAATTTATGAAGGAGCTTCAGCCTTCATCTTTTGAAGATGTAATAGCCGGTATTTCGCTATACCGCCCGGGGCCAATGGATCAGATTCCAAGATATATCAAAAACAAACGGAATCCCAAACTTATAAAATATGATCATCCCCTTTTAGAGGGTATATTGGATGTCACTTACGGCTGCATGGTTTATCAGGAGCAGGTTATGCAGGTGGTTCGTGAGCTTGGGGGCTATTCCATGGGAAGGTCTGATTTGGTAAGGCGAGCGATGTCCAAAAAAAAGGTCAATGTAATGGAACAGGAAAGAAAAAATTTTATTCATGGAATAGATGACGATGAGGGAAATATTATAGTAATGGGGGCTGTTAGAAATGGCGTAGATGAAAAGACAGCAAACAAGATATTTGACGAGATGATGGATTTTGCCAGCTATGCTTTCAACAAGTCTCATGCGGCGGCTTATGCTGTTGTCGCTTATCAGACTGCATGGCTGAAGTGCTATTATCCCGTTGAGTTTATGGCGGCATTATTAAACAGCTTTTTGGGAAACAGTGATAAGATATCCCAGTATATATATGAGTGCAGGAAGCTTGGAATTGAAGTATTGCCTCCCGACATCAACGAGAGCGATGTTAAGTTTACCGTTGTTAATGGAAAAATAAGGTTTGGAATGGCTGCGATTAAAAATGTTGGGGAAAATGCTGTTAAAACAATTATTCATGAAAGGGACAATGGAGGGAACTATAAAAGCTTAAGGGAATTTCTTGAAAGAGTTGACGGAAAGGATGTTAACAAAAGGTGCGTAGAAAGCCTTATTAAAAGCGGAGCCTTTGATTCTATGGGTATTTTCAGGTCGCAGCTTATTGCCGTCTATGAAAAGATGATGGATAGCATATCCCAGGCCAGAAAGAAGAACATGGAGGGGCAGCTTTCATTATTTGATTTGCCCTCCGATAAGATCGGTGAAAGCACAAAGGGCTTTTTGGATTATGATAACGACCTATATCCCGATATTAAGGAATATCCAAGCAAGATGCTTTTATCCATGGAGAAGGAAATGTTGGGCTTATATATATCCGGTCATCCTTTGAGTGAATTTGAAAAGGAAATTGCACAGCGGGTGACCATATTTAGCTCTAATTTGAACACTGTCCGGGAAGATGGAGAGGAAGCTATTGTCAACGATGAAACGAAAAATTTATACGATGGCATGAATGTTACTGTTGGCGGAATAATTACATCAAAAAAGACGAAAACTACAAAGAATAATAATTTAATGGCTTTTTTGACTTTGGAGGATTTGTACGGAACAATGGAAGTGATTGTGTTTCCTTCAATATTGGAAAAGTATTCAAAGCTTATGGAAATTGAGAATATTGTTTTAATAAAGGGCAGGATAAGTATAAAAGAAGAGGAACAGCCAAAAATAATATGCGAAGAAGTAAGTCCATTGAGAAAGACTGTTATGCATAAGCTCTATTTAAGAGTGAACAATGAAGTGAATAGCGAATTGCTGGAGTCGGTTTTTTGCATATTAAAGTTTTTTGGAGGAAACACTCCTGTATGCTTGTATGATGAGCATCAAAAGAAGGTTAAGGTAATCGAAAGAGATTATTGGGTAAGCCTTAATGATGTTGTTTTAGACGAATTAAAATCGGTGCTTGGGGATGAAAATGTAAGGGTTTCATGAGTTATTGCCCAAAATTCATATTGATTTTTATTTAAAATTAATATATAGTTATGTCGAGGTGGTTTAAATTGGATTGGGACGCTGAGAAGGTATTTGGAGATTTTGTTTTAATAAAGGCTGAAGAAAATGGAGTAAATATTATTGGTCTTACCAGGGGTAAAGATACAAAGTTCCATCATGCTGAAAAGCTGGATAAGGGTGAAGTTTTAATAGCCCAGTTTACCGATAATACTTCTGCTATAAAAATTAGAGGGAAGGCCAAAATAGTTTGTCGGCATGGAGAAGTTTATTCCGGTGAATAACTGAAAAAGGGGCGTGTTTATATGTGGACAGTGGTGTATATGGCTCAGAGCAAGGAGATCGCCACGCAAATGCAGGAATTTTTGACAAATGAAGGCATTCTGGTGAAGTTAAGACCTATAAGTAAGAATCATGAGAATAATGATAACTATTATGAGGTTCTGGTTCCGGAAGCTGAAGTTGAAGAGGCACATAGTGTGATTATTGAAAAGGGATACTAAATTAATTGATTGGTTAAATGTATTTTTTTACAAAAAAGCTTAGTACGGTAGGGATTATCGGATATTAAGCTTGTAAAGATGGAGAGTGTAAAGTCTGGGAAACAGGAATCTCGTCACCTTAGCGGTGAGAGGTTCAATATCCCGTGTTTAATTAAAAAAACACGGGTTTAATATTATATGCGGGTTTATATTTTATACTAAGGAGGCCAATTATGGGTAGCGTTAAAACGATAGGTGTTTTGACAAGTGGTGGAGATGCACCGGGAATGAATGCAGCCATAAGAGCGGTGGTTAGGACAGCACTTTATTTTGGATTTAAGGTAGTAGGGATAAGAAAAGGTTATGAAGGTCTTATCCATGGAGATATTCAAGAGATGACGGCAAGGTCTGTTGGGGATATAATCCATAGAGGTGGTACTATTTTGCAGACAGCCCGGTCACCTCAGTTTAAAACTGAGGAAGGCTTAAAAAAGGCCATGTCCATGGCGAAGGTTTTTAGTATTGATGCAATAGTTGCAATAGGTGGAGATGGTTCTTTGAGGGGAGCCGAGGATTTAAGCAAACTAGGGATGAATGTTATCGGGATTCCGGGAACAATTGATAATGATATCGCTTGCACAGATTACACTATTGGTTATGATACAGCCATGAATACTGTTCAAGATGCAATAGATAAAATTCGTGATACAGCTTATTCCCATGAGAGATGCAGTGTGCTTGAGGTTATGGGAAGACATGCTGGATATATTGCCATAAATGTCAGTATATCGGGAGGGGCGGAGGCAGTTGTGTTGCCTGAAAAAGCTTTAGATATAGATATTGATGTAATTAAGCCTATAATAGAGGGCAGAAACAGAGGTAAAAAACACTATCTTGTCATAGTTGCCGAGGGTGTTGAAGGAAAAGCAATTGAGATAGCGAAGGAGATTACGGATAAAACAGGCATTGAGGCTAGGGCTACAATACTAGGACATATACAGCGTGGGGGCAGTCCTACTGTGCACGACAGAGTAATGGCAAGTATTATGGGAGCAAAGGCTATTGAGATTCTCAAAGAAGGCAAAAGTAACAGGGTCATAGCATTTAAAGACAATGAGGTAACAGATCTGGATATTGACGAGGCGTTGCAGATGCAGAAAACCTTGCCTGAAGAATTAATTCAGCTTAGTAAAATGTTGTCATTATAAAGAGGCGATAGATGTACCATACTTCTTACAAGTGGCGGGCACCGATTTGGTTATCGGGAGGTGAGCATATCAACCGCCTCATTGAAACGTAGGTGAAAACAGTGTTTATATCGGAGACAGAGATTATTGTAAGGTATGCTGAAACGGATCAGATGGGAATTGTTCATCATTCCAATTACCCCATCTGGTTTGAGGCAGCTAGAACAGATTTTATTAAAAAAATGGGAATGCCTTATTCGCAAATAGAAGAAAGAGGTTTTTTACTCCCTTTGATTGAGCTTAACTGCAAATATAAAGGTTCTGCAAGGTATGAGGATAGGATAATTGTAAGGACCAGAATAAAGGCAATATCATACTCGAGAATTACATTTTCTTACGAGGTTTTTAAACTCGGTAAAGATGCGTTAATAACATCGGGTGAGACGATGCATGTATGGACGAACAAACAGCTTAAGCCTTTAAACATAAAAAAGCATGCACCAGATATTTATGAATCAATATCAAAGGTAGCTCAATAAGGCGGGGGTTAAATACTATAAACAGGTGGTGGCTGAGTGAATATTCCTAATATACTAACGGCTATAAGGTTCATACTTATTCCTTTTTTGGGGTATTATCTTTTCGACAAGCAGTATTCTGTTGCGGTTTTATTGTTTCTATTGGGGGGAATTACTGATGTTTTAGATGGGGTAATAGCTAGGAAGTTTAATATGATAACGTCATGGGGAAAACTGGCTGATCCTTTAGCGGACAAGCTAATGCAACTGACAGCACTGTCAATTCTCACAATACAAAAAATCATACCCTTGCCGGTTTTGATAATAGTTGTTGCAAAAGAGGCATTTATGGTTGCCGGGAGTATTCTTTTGTATAAGAAAATAAAACTGGTTGTACAGGCTAATTGGTATGGAAAGCTTGCTACCGTTGTTTTCTTTATTGCAATAATATTGACTATAGTTATAAATTCGGGAGGATTTGTGAATACTTATACTGATACATTGGTTAATATTTTTGTCATAGTTGCGGTTGTCTCTACTCTTTTTGCTTTTTTTATGTATTCAAGGGAGTTTAAGAAAATTACATCAAAATCTAAATAAATGTATACAAAAAATGTTTAATGAATATAGTTCTACCAGGTACATACTTAATCACATAACTTCAAGAGTATTAATATATCAAAAATATTACAAAGTTCTTCTTGAAGTTGACCTGAGTATTAAATTTGTTATATAATAGTATTGTGGAGTTTGTTGTACTTATTTATCTACTATTCTATCTACTATCTTAATTTTGCAGCTGAAGTATACATAACTGCAATCAATCTTAAGTTATACTTTCCTTGCTAAGACAGATTATCTTAGTGTTTTTTTTCTATTTGTTATAATTATTATGAAAAGGCAGAGGAGAATGATTATGAAGAGAATATCCTGTTTTTTTTCATATGCATTGGTGTTTTGCATATTAATCACATTTAGCTTGACAAGCGGCGTTTCCCTTGCAGCCCAGGATGAAATAAAAGTCTTTTTAAACGGAACAAAGCTTGAGTTTGATGTAAAACCTTACATAAAGAATGGAAGAACAATGGTACCTTTTAGAAGCATATTTGAAGCCTTAGGAGTAGAGGTAAGTTGGGATGGCGTAAATCGCACCGTAATGGCAATAAATGACACAACACAGATTTTTATTGAAATCGGAAAAGTTTATGCCTTTGTTAACGGGTATCGGGTAGACCTTGACGCAGGTTCTGAGATAATTAATGGAAGGACTTTTGTGCCTTTAAGATTTGTAAGTGAGAATGCTGGTGCAGAAGTATCGTGGGATGGCAATACAAGAACGGTTTATATCAATTATGTCGATGAAAAACATGAACTCGGAGAAATAGCTTACTTTAGAGAACTAGAGTTTACAGTTGACAGTATCGGAAGTGAAGCGGATGGGAAGCTATTGAGAGTTTACGGCAGGACAAACACAGCAAGTAAAACACTGATAATAGAGGTGTATGATAGTTCGAGAAGATTTTCTAGTGGTTTAGCAAAGGTGACAAAAAAGGAAGAAGAAATGTACTTTTTTGAGGCTGAAATTTTTGTGGACTCCTCTTTTGAACTTGGATTTATTGTTGTAAAAACCATCAATGACCAAAAAAAGCTTGTTAAAATTTCTCAGTTTGACTTATAGCTTCCGGGTTAACCCTGTTACCCATCAACTTAATAAATGGCCAACCATATACAAATAACAGCACATTATTAACCAAACCACATACAATTTGCAGTAAATTACGAGCTAAACTTTATTCAAACTTTAACCAAGCACAATATTAAAGGAGGTAGAATTCTATGACGAAAACAAAGCTCTACAAACTCAGCATACTACTACTTAATTTATGTATATTTTTAAGTATTATATCGGCAGCAAGCATTGGTATGGATGTATATGCGAATGGACAGAATATCAATGTTGAGTTCTACAATGATAACACAGCTCAGTCTGCAGATGCAATATCTATCAACTTTAGAATCCAGAACACAGACTCCTCTGCGGTCGAACTTTCAGACGTTAGATTCAGGTATTATTTCAATGATGATGGTTTATCGCCTGTGAGTGTTTTTGTTGATTATGCACACATAAACTATACTATGATTAACAGCTGTATAATATACTCAATTAATGAAGTGAATTCACCAGATGCAAACAAGTATATTGAGCTAGGATACAATAAAGCTGCGGGGGCTCTTGCTCCAAACAACTTTTCAGAAATAAGGGTGAGGGTTTATAAAACCGATGATGGCCAGAGTTTTAATCAAACCAACGATTATTCTTTTTGTAGTACGAATACCTACTATGCATCGTGGGATAAGGTAACTGCGTATGTAAACGGTATTCAAATTTTCGGAACAGAACCTGTGATTTTATCTCCTGTGCCTACAACAAGCATTAGCCCCACTTTGCCGGCAGTTCCGACTTCTACTCTTGCTTCAACACCAACCCCTGTACCAACTCCGACTCAGCCTACACCAGCTCAGTCTCAAAGACCGAAGACTACAATGCCTGCAAATCTGATTCTCAAAAACGGTGATTTTAGAGACGGGTCGGAAGACTGGATCTTTAAGTGTAACAGTATATCCGGTGCAGTTGCCAGCAACGTGGTTGAGGATGATGGACATGGTGATATGTGGTCGAAAACAAATATATTAAATGTCGGATCTGATTACTGGACTGTTCAACTGATTCAAGATGGGATCAACTTGGAAAGTTCTGAAAGTTACAGGGTTTCTTTTGATGCAAAGTCAAGCATTGCTAGGGATATAAGGGTTGCAATCAGAAACAGCTTAACCTATACAGAATACTTTTCCCGGACACAGAGTATCAAACCTGGTATGGAGACCTATACCTATGAATTTACCATGAAAAACCCCAATGATCAGGTTGCAACGCTTGTGTTCAGTTTTGGAAAATTCGGTGACTCAGAGTTAGGTACCCATGAAGTGTTTTTAGATAATGTTGTAATTGAAAAAATTACTTTACCTGTTTCAACTACTCCGTCACCAAAACCGACAGACAATGACGTTAATGCCGATATAATTTTATCAAGAAATACAGTAAGCGAGGCAGAACTTGGAACTTCCGGTGATATATCCATATCACATTCGGGAGAGTTATTGCTGGATGGTACAATAAGTAAAGAGAAGGAAATAGTCTTAGTGATTGATAACTCAGGAGTACTGAATTCTTACCAGGAAGATTTTTGGACTCCTCTCGATTTTGGAATATATTCAAACCATGATTTAACTATTCAAGGACAAGGTGTCACTGTTAATGGAAGTACCCATGCAAATAACAAATTTACGGGCACAGCCGAAAGTATAAAAATTACTGAGACCTGTTCAGCTTCTACATTTGATCTCACAAGTAAAAACATTGATGTAAACGAATTTATTAACATTACATCACCTATTGAGATGCCACATTTTCACTCAAGAGTGATTAATGAAGCAACTGCAAATTATCTAGTTTTCAAACCTGAGGACTTTTTCGGTCCATTTAATGCTCGACCTATGCCTGGCCAAATAGGTGTATTTATAGAGTATAACCATTTTTATGGTCGTTTTGAGATTAAAGGAGGTGGCACTTTAATTATAAACTCATCTATGTATTTTAAGTCAGATCTTTTTATATCGCTAAGTAAGACAAACAACATTAGTGAAGGATTTCTTGTCGCAGATGGAAATATAACCATACAAGGAAATGACCTGTATCCTAGCGGACCTAACGATAGGTTGTATGTATATTCTATTAATGGAAACATTGAGTTTCAGACCAGTAACTCTACAATAAATGGACTGGTTTATGCTCCAGGTAATCCGACCAACCCTAACTCAGGGAATATTTATTTTAAGGGTATTAACAACACTATAAACGGAAGTGTTGCAGGAAAAGACCTTGATTTTAGTGCTGCTGGTCTTACAGTTAACCATGTACAAGGACAATTTGATTCTGTCGAAAGTAAATATTTCGAGAGTACAAGCTACTTGAATTCTGTTAAGGATACAGCCAGAGCCCTTGTTGATCTGTTTGCAGGCTCAAAAAACAAGATGTCTGTTATTCAGTATTCGGATTCTGCAAATAATAATCATTTTAAACTATATAATTTGTCTTCCGAAAAAGAGGTGAATGACCTAAAGAAGAGGATAAAAGATATTAAACCTGAAACTTCGGGCTATAGCAATATGGGTGATGGAATGAGAAGGGCTTATCACCTTCTAAACAAACCCCCTAAAAGTCAGGCAGAAAAATACATAATTGTACTTGCAGGCTCTGAACCAAACAGATGGACAAGTACCAGCGGTTTAGATCTACAACCGAAAACCGACGATGGTAATGCTCGACATTTAAGAGCTGATGAGTTATTGTATAAATCCTTGGATTATGCAGAGGATATTGGAAGTATTATTGCTGAAAGCAATATTAAACCGATCTTCATTGACTTTTCACCGGACGATATTGATACTGTGTTGGAGAATATTGCAGTATCAAGTGGTGCCAAGGTAATAACAGAAACGGGAAAACACTTTTACAGTGCAAGTAACAGTTTCGATCTTTTGCGTATCTTTGACAGTATTTATTTAGATACTTTTTATGATGTTTCACTCAACAATGTAGTATATGAAGAGATACTTCCGATAGGAGTTAAAGTGCTCGAAGTGCCTGAATGGATGAGCATAGAGACTTTAGAGATTGACGGAATAACAAGGTATAAGGTTTTTGGAACCTTAGACAGTATACCTCTTAACTTTGACGGTGAAAAGTATACCTTTAGCTTTTACAGCTTCGATATAAAGGTTCAGTTTTTAAAACCCGGTGAGATATTGTTTGACGGTAAGGATGCAAAAATGATCTTTAAAGTTGACTACATAAATCATGATGACAAGATCAGTTCTGATAATGTTGAGGCACATCCGGAGGATATGGCGGTAAAAGTCACAATGAAGATTGATATAACATAACCGTAGGGGACATTAAATAAACAAAAGCCCAAGGGCATTGAGTTCTTTCACTTTGTGAAATCTTACCGAATGCGAAGAAAAGTGTCCTATAAACCTAAGTTTTGTTTCACAATATTTCTTCCACATTTTTCTTCACTTGTACAATTAAGAGTCAGGGTAAAAAATCCCTGACTCCTTTTATGTGCTGAAATTACTAGTCTCACAATTTTTATAAATGCATATCTTAATAATAGGTTTCACACAATATTGGTGAGAATTTTAATTTCAATGGAGGATGTCAATTATGTCAAAAGGCAAAATAAGAGAGATGTTTCCTGGAGGAAATACATCGCAGGGTTTTTTCAGTTACTATGATTACATATTACGCCAGGAAAAAGCAGTAAAGATTTTCTGCATTAAGGGAGGACCCGGTGTCGGAAAATCAACATTTATGAGGAAAATAGGGTATGAAATGCTTGATATGGGATACGATGTAGAGTTTATGCACTGCTCCAGCGATAGCAACAGTCTTGACGGAGTGGTGATACCATCGATAAATGTAGCCCTATTAGATGGAACTGCACCCCATGTTGTGGATCCAAAGAATCCTGGGGCAGTTGATGAAATAATTAACTTGGGAGATTTCTGGGATGAAGATGGAATAAGAAAAAACAAAGAGGCTATATTGGAAGCCAATAAAGAGGTGGGAAGGACATTTAGAAGGGCATATAGGTATTTGAAGTCCGCATATTCCATATATCAGGACAATGAAGAAATAGTTGAAAGCTGTTGTGTTGATAAAGCAAAGGTTAATGAGGTGTCAGAAAAGCTTATGAAGGAGCTTTTTGGGGATAAAGGCATTGCTTCGTACGAGGGAAAAGACAGACGCCTTTTTGCCAGTGCAATTACCCCAAAGGGTCTTGTAAATTACCTTCATACACTAATAAATACCGATAGAGCGTATATACTTAAAGGCATGCCGGGGACAGGTACACAGAGGGTACTTCAAAAACTTAAGGAGGCAGCTTTGGAGAGAGGGTTCGATGTAGAATCATTTTATTGTGCATTAAACCCCAATAAAATTGAGCATTTGATAATACCTGATCTTCAGATCTCTTTTACAACATCAAATCTTTATCACAATGTGGATATAAAGGATTCAATAGAAATTAACCTTGATGAATATTTGTTCAGTTCGCAGCTGGAAAAATATAGAGAGATAATTGAGAGTAACAGTGCTAACTTTGATCATTTATTGGATATAGTCATAAAAACCATTTCAAAAGCAAAAAAGATTCACGATTTATTGGAGAACTATTACATACCCAATATGGATTTTGTTTCAGTGCAGGAATGTTTTGAAGATACTTTGTCAAGGGTTCTTAAATATGCACGGGAAAAGGAGAGCTGAGCTTGTTCACGGTGAAATCATGAAGGAAGATTAAGCCATGGCATAAATTACAGATAAACTTTATTGAGCCTTTGTAGTAAGATATTACCCATANATAATGAAAA
>JGI24709J26583_10002701_pt1 | contig 14398 bp, 9 predicted proteins | sample BioPla2DNA1_FD_26583 | JGI IMG/M metagenome (IMG submission 26583) | reverse complement strand
AAGTTTCCAATTCTCCTCATCCAACATATCTCAGGTTATAATTTGGGTAATCAAATTTTAGATTGTTACAAAAAAATAACTATTTTTTAATTATTTAGGTTATTTTTTTACCACAAAGAGCTATTTGTAGCTATTAAATTCCATACTTTTCTATGTTCTTTGTGCATTCTTTGAGAACTTTGCGGTTAGTATTTAACTGTCTAATGATAAATAAACCAATATTAACAAATTTTTTATAAAATTACTCTTTTTTTAATCTTTACCCATACAAACCGTTACAAAACCATAAACTTTTTAATTAAAACAATCACACACATATTATTTTATAAAAGTATATAAACATCATTCTAGTTAAATATTATTTAATGACGATAAAATAATACTCTTAAAAATTAATGTTTAAATATAACATTGATAAATAATTTTATTATTTTTGTATAAATTAATAAAATTAAAATGCTATGAAAACCATTGTAAATGATTTAGAGGGATATCTTTCTATGGGCAAACAAGAACACCTTCTGTTTTTAGACCAGCTCTATATCTTGATGAATAAAATCAATGCTGATGCTGTAGATTACCAAACTCTAAAAGCCAAAAGCACCCCTCCATTATGTCCTGAATGTGATAGTCGACATATTGTAAAAAATGGAACTCAGAATAATCAACAAGTGTATCTCTGCAAAGAGTGTGGTAGAAGTTTCAGAGATTCTACTGGTACTTTTGTGTACAAAATACATAAAAGAGAAAAGATGCTCGATTACATTCGTTGTATGCTCGAGGGCAAAACTCTCAGAGCTTGTGCCGCTGAAGTTGGTATCAGCTTACCTACAAGCTTCGCTTGGAGACACAGGATAATCACTACATTGAGAAGTTTTGAAGATAATATCAACTTTTTTGGCGTAGTAGAATCAGATGAATTACTAATGCAATATTCTGAGAAAGGTAGAAAATATAAAAATATAAAAGAACGTATAGAAGCAAATAAAAAGAAAAAGAAGAAAGTAGCAATATTGGCTACCCAAGATAGGAGTGGTAATATGCTATTTAAACAATTTGGATTAGATAAAGTAAAAAGAGTAGAAGTGGAACAACTGCTAAAAGACAAGGTATCTGGAAATAGTGTTTTATGCATTGGTAATAATGTAGAATTCAGAAAGTTAAGAACTAATGACCTAAAGAAGCAACAGATAATTGTAAATAATGACCGACAGGATGGATTATATAGTTTATCTATCATTCAAAAGCATAAGAGCATATTTAAATATTGGATAAATAATAAATTCAGAGGTGTAGCTACCAAATATTTACAAAGTTATATAATGTGGTATGTAATTGCACATAAGTATTTATTAAAACAAACAATTGCAGATATAGGACGTATGCTCAATTTAGCATCTTCAGATCGGCGAGCATGGTATAAGTATAAATATTTAAGAGAAATCAAGGCTATATTTTAACATTCTAAAATTTCACATATTTCTTAAAACATAAAACAATTTATTCATAACTTAATTCCTTATCATACTTTTCCTTTATTAATAATTATAAAAAGCTTCTATATTTTTGATTATGTAAAAAATTTTATTACAGTAAATAAATTGTTTAATATTACTTTATATTGCTATTTCTATTTTTTAAATTAGTTTTATAGATCATTTATTTAGTTTAATAATAACATAATCGGTATATATAAATGATTAATAAAATAGTTAAATTATTTATTATGATTATATGAAAAAAACTTCTAACTTTGCAATAAAATAAAAAATAGATATTATGAATGAAGAGAATAAGCAAATGTCAGATAGAAAGCAGGTAGATGACATTGTTATAAAATTTGTCGGAGATTCTGGTGATGGTATTCAATTAGCGGGTAATATATTTGCTGATACATTAGCACATATGAATTTAGACCTAGCTACATTTCCAGATTTTCCTGCTGAGGTTAGAGCACCTCGAAATACGACTTTTGGTGTATCTGGATTTCAAATACATTTTAGTAATAAAAAAGTATTAACACCAGGAGATGAGTATGATGTTTTAGTTTGTTTTAACCCAGCTTCATTAAAAGTAAATCTTAAAAATGTTAAGGAAGGTGGTATTATAATATTAGATAGTGCTAATTTTACACCTCGCAGTTTACAAACAGCTGGATATACTTCTAATCCATTAGAAGATAATAGTTTAGAAAAATATAACGTAATAAAGGTGCCAGTTTCAGAAATTATTTTAAATATTAATAGTGATTTAGATAAAAGAACGGCTGAAAAAACTAAAAATATGTTTTTTCTGGGACTTCTATACAATATGTTTGATTTTGATCTAAAGCATGCGATTAATTATATAAATAATAAGTTTAAATCTAAATCACAAATAATAGAAGCTAATTTAAATTCATTAGAAGCTGGATATAGATATAGTGAAAATATTGAAAATTTTCCTAAATTTTACTTATCAAAATGTGAACTTTTACCAGGAAAATACAGAGATATTCAAGGCAATATAGCGACAGCATGGGGTTTGATGGCGGCAGCTGAAAAAGCTGGATTACAATTATTTGTGGGTTCGTATCCTATCACACCTGCTACAGATATTTTATCAGAACTAGCAAAACATAGAGATTTAGGAGTGAAAACATTTCAAGCAGAAGACGAGATAGCAGGTATCACTTCTGCTATTGGAGCAAGTTTTGCTGGAGCATTAGCAGTTACTACTACTTCTGGCCCTGGCTTATCATTAAAAGTAGAAGCTCTAGGCCTAGCAGTTATGACAGAGTTGCCACTCGTTATCGTAGATGTACAACGTGCAGGCCCATCTACTGGGATGCCTACTAAAAGTGAGCAAACCGATTTATATTTAGCTATGTTTGGCCGCAATGGAGAGGCTCCTATTCCGATAATATCTGCTACTTCGCCAATAGATTGCTTTTATGCGGCTTTTGAGGCTGCTAAAATTGCCCTTGAACACATGACACCTGTTATATTACTTTCTGAAGGTTATATAGGTTTGGGTTCAGGTATTTTTCGTATACCTAAAATGACTGAATTACCTAAAATAAATCCACCTTTTGCTGATCCAAATAACAAATATTATCCTTATCAACGCGATGAAGAATGGTATGTAAGAAAATGGGCTATACCTGGTACTCCAGGGCTCCAGCATCGTATTGGTGGATTAGAAAAATCAGATATTTATGGTGCAGTTACAACAGATCCTAAAAATCATGAAAAAATGGTCATTAATAGAGAAGAAAAGGTAAAACGTATTGCTCGTAAATGGCCATTGCAACGAATAACAGGACCTGAAAATCCAGACCTATTGGTTGTCAGTTGGGGCGGTACTAAAGGTCAGGTAGAGGGCGCTGTTCAAAATTTATCTACTAAAGGTTATAGTATTTCTCACACTCATTTTCGTTATATAAATCCTTTACCTCTAAATACTCACGATATCTTAAAATCAGGTAAAAAAGTTATTGTCTGTGAACTTAATAGAGGGCAATTTGCTAATATCCTTAAAATGAATTACCAAGATATAACTTTTTATCAATACAATAAAGTGCAAGGGCAACCTTTCACTATTAAAGAATTAGAAAATGCATTTTTAAATTTATTAAATTCATAAAAAATATTAAATTATGGCTAAATCAATAAATAATACAATACCAAAATCTGATATACCACTTACTCCAAAAGATTTTGAAAGTGATCAGATAATAAGATGGTGCCCAGGTTGTGGGGACCACATGATAGTCAATTCATTAAAAAAAGTATTTGCCGAGATTGGTTATAGAAAAGAAAACTACGTAGTAATATCTGGTATAGGTTGCAGTTCTAGATTGCCTTATTATGTTAATACCTATGGTTTTCATGGTATTCATGGACGAGCTAATGCTATAGCAACGGGTGCAAAAATTGCTAATCCTAAACTAAGTATATGGGTAGCTACTGGAGATGGTGACTCATTAGCTATTGGTGGGAATCACTTCATACACGTAGTAAGAAGAAATTTAGATATGAATATTATCCTCTTCAATAATCAAATTTATGGACTTACTAAAGGACAATATTCACCTACATCTCCATTAGGTACTAAAACAACAACTTCTCCATATGGTACTATCGAACATCCATTTAATACTGGCGAACTCGTGCTAGGAGCACAAGGAACATTTTTTGCTAGATCTCTGGATATTTTAGTAGATTTAACAACAGATATACTCTTCGAAGCAGCAAAACATGATGGCACCTCAATAGTAGAAGTTTTTCAGAATTGTGTAATATTTAATGACGGCGCATATAGCGAAATAACAAATAAAGAAAAACGCGATGATAATGTATTGATAGTAAAACATGGTGAACCAATGATTTTTGGTAAAAATAATAATAAAGGTCTAATACTAAATAAATTTAATCTAGAAGTAGTAACTATTGGTGAAAATGGAGTAACAGAAGATGACATATTAGTACATGATGCTAAAAATCCTTCACCTTTCATACATCTAATGTTAGCTAAAATGCATCACCCATGGGTATTTGGTGTTATTAGAGCTGTTCCACAACCTACTTATGATGATTTGATGGAAGAACAAATTAGTATGGTAAAGGCTAAATCAAATATCAAATGTATGGATGATTTACTTAATAGCGGAGATACTTGGGAGGTAAAATAATAATTTTATTTGTTTTTTTAAAAACTTAAAAATTATATATAATATTCTATTTAATTTGATGTAAAAGTTTATGCACAAGCATAATTAATTATTTTAGATAACAGAATTTTTGGTTCTATAACGTTTATTGTGGGTAAAAACATTTTAGATTGTTACATAAAAATAACTATCTTTAATTATTTAGGTTGTTTATTTTACCACAGAGAACACCAAGTTATTACACAAAGTCCACAAAGTGCCATTTATGGTCCTTTTAATTTCATCCTTCTCTGTGTTCTTTGCGCATTCTTTGAGAACTTTGTGGTTAATATTTAACTATACTATAATTAATAAACTAATATTAACAATTTTTTTATAAAACTACTCTTTTTTTAATCTTTACCCATACAAAACGTTATAGAACCTAAATGGAGGTTTGAAAACAAATTAAATACAAATAAAAAAAATTATAATTTATTAAACACACACGAAGTCATTTAGATAAGTATTGGGCTAATGATATAACGATCATCATTAATGTTTTAAAAAACATCATAATAAATTAAGCATCAATTTTTGCCAATCTAGCGTTAGCTTCTATAAATTGCCTACGAGGCGGTACATCCTCTCCCATCAGCATAGAAAAAACTCTATCTGCCTCTGCAGCATTTTCTATAGTAACTCTGTTAAGAATTCTAGTTTCAGGATTCATAGTAGTCTCCCAGAGTTGTTCGGCATTCATTTCGCCTAGACCTTTATATCTTTGAATATGAATATTTCTTTTGTCGCCAGTTTGTTTCCATTCAGCTAATATTTTGTCTCTTTCATCATCAGACCAACAATAAATCTTTTTATTACCTTGACGCATTAGATATAGAGGTGGTGCTGCTATATATACATAACCTTTTTCAATTAATTCTCTCATATATCTAAAAAAGAAAGTAAGAATAAGAGTAGTTATGTGGCTTCCATCTACATCAGCATCAGTCATGATTATTACTTTGTGGTAACGTAATTTTTCTAAGTTTAGAGCCTTGGGATCATCTGGTGTACCGATAGTTACACCTAAAGCTGTATAAATATTACGAATTTCTTCACTTTCAAAAACTCTATGATCAGCAGCTTTTTCTACATTTAAGATTTTACCTCTTAAAGGAAGTATAGCTTGAAAAAGTCTATTACGACCTTGCTTAGCAGTGCCACCAGCGGAGTCACCTTCTACTAAAAAGATTTCACATTTAGCAGGATCAGTTTCAGAGCAGTCTGCTAACTTACCTGGCAATTGTGCCGAACTAAAAACAGTTTTTCTTAGCACCATTTCGCGTGCTTTACGAGCTGCATGACGTGCTGATGCTGCTAAAACTACTTTATTAAAAATCTCACGAGTTTCTTTTGGATGCTCCTGTAAATAATAAGATAAATGTTCGCTGACGATAGAATCTACTGCACCAGCTACTTCTGAATTACCTAATTTTGTTTTTGTTTGACCTTCGAATTGTGGCTCTGGCACCTTTACACTCAATATAGCTGTAAGACCCTCCCTAAAATCATCACCTGAGATTTCAAATTTCACTTTATCAAAATATCCTTGTTCATCGCCATAAGCCTTCATAGTACGAGTGAGCGCCCTTCTGAAACCAGCCAAATGAGTTCCACCTTCTATAGTATTAATATTATTAACAAAAGTATGAACGTTTTCGATATAAGAATCATTATATTCAAAAGCAATTTCTACTTTGATATTATCTTTTTCACCTTCAATATATATGGGTTCTGGCATTAATACCTGCCTCGACTCGTCTAAATAATGAATAAAATCTATTAATCCATTTTCATAATAAAAAGTACTAATGCGGGGTTCATCAGGATTAAATCTCTCATCCATTAACTCAATAGTTACACCACGGTTTAAAAAAGCAAGTTCACGAAGTCGTTTAGATAGTATATCATACTTGAAATCAATATTTTGAAAAATCGAATCATCAGGTTCGAAGTATATTGTAGTACCAGTTTCCATAGTTTCGCCTATACATTGTAATTCAGTAATTGGTTTACCACATTCATATGTTTGTTGCCATATTTTGCCATCACGTTTAATAGTAGCTATCATTTTTTTAGATAAGGCATTTACACATGATACACCTACTCCATGTAAACCACCAGAAACCTTGTATGTATCTTTATCAAATTTGCCGCCAGCATGAAGCATTGTCATAACTACTTCTAGGGCTGGTCTATTTTCTATAGGATGCATGTCTACAGGAATGCCACGCCCGTTATCCATAACGGTAATAGCGTTATCATTATGAATAATTACTTTTATATTATCACAATAACCAGCCAAAGCCTCATCGATAGAATTGTCTAATACTTCATAGACTAGATGATGAAGTCCTCGCTCACTCGTATCACCTATATACATTGCTGGTCGCTTGCGTACAGCTTCTAGTCCTTCTAATACCTGTATGTTATTAGCATTATAATCGTTTATTGCATTAACTTCATTCATAAATTTAATTTTTAGCTTTATGCAAAGTTAATAATTTTTGAAAATATAAACAAATATTTAGCCATAATTATAATGATTAATGTGTTTTTGACTTAATTTATAATTTATGGTTATTATTACTATAAATAATCAATGTTTTAGTCATTGACATAGGTTCTAATTTTGAGATGCATGAAATTATCTGTATTTTATCAATAATTTTTTATTTTAAAAAAAAATTATTAATTTTGCAAAGAAGTATTCTTCATGATTTTTTTAAATTTTTTCATAATTAAAAAAGGAATTCATTTAAATGAATTCCTTTTTTATTCAATTTCTAATTTTTTAATTAAATTTGCTTTTAATATTTTTTTTTAACTTTTCTTAAAAGTTATTATTTTTTATCAATGTAAAAAAAATGATGTATCATTTTTTCAATATCAAGATTTTCAAACCTTACATTTGGTTTTTTAAATATATTAAGTATTTTAATATGTTAATTCAGAGTTATGCAGTTAATAGATAAATATTACGATGTTAGCTTAGAAGATTTGCCCATCTTAGCAAAAAACTTAGAAGAATTATTTACTAAAAGAAATATCATATGCTTACAAGGTGAAATAGGTGCAGGCAAAACTACCTTAGCAAAACAAATTGTAAAAAATATGTTGGGTTCGGATCATGCTATTAGTCCTACTTTTTCGATTTTGAATATTTATAATAATGATAATATTTCTATTTATCATATAGACTTATATAGATTAAACGATATAAAAGAATTTTTTGACTTAGGATTATATGAGTATTTATCAGATAATTATGTATTAATAGAATGGCCGGAATTAATTTTAAACTATTTGAAAGATTTTGATTTTTACCTTGTAAAAATTAATATAATTAATGAAACAAAAAGATTAATAGAAATATGGGGATGAAAAAGCATTATTTTTATGGGCCTACGGGTGAATTTTTACCTCTAGAAAAGAGACTTGAGGTGAAAAATAATCAAAAAAAATTTGTTATAGGCATTCCAAAAGAGATAGCCTTTCAAGAGCATAGAGTTAGTTTAGTGCCAGATAGTGTTAAAATGCTTGTGCATAATGGACATGAAGTATTGGTAGAAGATGGTGCAGGTGAATATGCTAGATTTAGTAATCATGATTATGCTGAGGTAGGTGGAGAAATTGTAAATAGCCATGTGGATATTTTGGCTAGATCTGATATAATAGTAAAAGTAGCTCCATTATTAATGCAGGAAATACAATATATGAAAAAAAATCAAATTGTTATTTCTGCTGTCAATTATTATTCACAATCAAAAGAATATTTCGAATCATTGATTGAGCGAAATGCTATAGCAATTGGTTTTGAATTTATCAAGGATAATAGTGGGAGATATCCAGTATTAATGGCTATGAGCGAGATAGTAGGTTATGGAGTGATACAATTAGCAGCTAGATATCTTAGTGATAATAAAATAAGCAAGGGTTATCTGTTTGGTGGATTGCCAGGATTAAATCCCACTGAGGTAGTAATAATAGGGGCAGGTAGAGTTGGTTTATTCTCTGCTAAAGCTGCCAAAGCTTTTGGCGCTTTAATAAAAGTTTTTGATAATAAAATTTACAAGTTACGTAGCATAGTTTCAGAATTAGGTCCTGATATTTATACTTCTGTATTGCATCCAGAAGTTATAATAAAAGCACTCAAAACAGCTAATGTTGTAATATGTGCCCTGTATATGAATGATGGTGAACTATCATTTTTACTGACCGAAGATATGGTAAAAGAAATGAAAGAAGGCAGTATAATCTTTGATGTTAGCATAGATCAAGGGGGTTGTTGTGAAACTAGTGAAATTACTTACATAGATGACCCGATTTTTGTAAAACATGGCGTTATTCATTATTGCGTCCCTAATATTGCTTCTAATTTCCCTCGTACAGCAGCCTATGCCCTTAGCAATTTTTTTACACCGCTAATTATTGATATTGCTGATAATGGTGGTATCAAAGAGTATTTACGTATAAATCCTTATTTTTCTCAAGGAACATATATACTAGACGAAAAAATATGTCATCCATTAATAGCTCAACATTTCAATTTTAAATATACACCGATACAACTTTTACTTGGTGGTTTTTAAAAAAAAATTATCTGTGTAATCTGTGTAAAATGAGGCAAAATGATTGATTAGAGCATAATAAAAAAAAATTACAAATGCCACCTATTTATTGATTTATCTCTGAAAAGGTATTTTATTCCACATTTTACTCCTAATGCATTATTAATATAGAAATCATTTACAAATGGTATCCTAAATTGTAATTCTGCAAAAACCCCTAAACCAGCTACAGGATTTATTAGATAAGTGTATGTAATGCTTGTGTAGATATTATTTATTTGTCCTAGGTAATTATTTAAGTTAAATGGCGAAATTTTTATATTTTGGTATGAAGAAAATAGCTGAAAAAGATGTCGATTTTTTAAAATATTTAATTGTAATATTATTTCTTTTAAATTCTCTCCTTGCCACATACCTAGAGGTTGAGATAAATGTGTGGGATAAGTAGAATAATATTCATTATCCATAGCATGCTCGGCTACATTATTGTATTCTAATCTTACATTAAAAAACAAGGACGTATCTTTAAATTTTATCCTACTCAAAATACCAATTTGGTATGCCAACTTATTTTTAAAATTTTTATCTATTGCATCATCTATATTTATAGTGTTTTGAAAATAAATATCATTATTAGGTAAATAAAAATTGATAGCATAGCCAGGTAAAGACCAAGAAGGTTTATTCTGTAAAATAAAAGGACGTAGCTGTGGTATTAGAATAAAGGTATAAGGTGAAAATCTAAGCTGTTTTTTAGCTGGATGAAAAATTGTAAAATCTAATAATGAAATTGATAAAAAATCATAAGGATTAAAAGTGAAATAATTTACTGAAAAAATATTACGCGTAGATATCTCTGTGATATCTACTACATTATCATTGTGATACGCTATACCAGTAATATTGCCCAGGATAATTTTTTTTTGGTAGTTAAAAACAAAATGAATATATGGGTAGGGACGAGCATCATAGCCTAATATCAAACTTCTATACCCATGNCCTACATTCAATGTATTGAAACCACTTTCTATTGCAAACCAATTAGTAGCTTGCCATTGAATGCGTCCCAAAGCCAATCCGTAATCTAAACCTCGATTTCTATATTTTTTCACCCAATTATTTCCTGGTAAGAAACCAATAGAATCTATTAGGCTCATGTAATATCTAGGCAGATATGCTTGATTTTCATAAAATTCACTAGATAAATAAAGTTTTTTACCTATTTGAGCCATCATATATACGCCTCTGGTATTAACAAAATTAATTTTTGTATTATTTGTTTTATCTATTCCTATTGATAAATCCAAAAAAGGATTAATTATGATTTTAGCTATAGAATCAGTAAGCATTACTAAATTTTCTTCGGTAAGTTTTCTAATTAACCATTTATTAGTTGAAACCTGTTCTGCAATAATATCAGGAAATAAGCGCATATAACCATTATATTTTATGTTATCAAAATAAAGGGAACTATTTTCGAAATATGTAATTTGAGAATTTAAAGTAGTGAAAATAATAATAAAAAAAGAAAAATAAATAGATTTTTTAACAAATATCATTAATAATAAATTATAGTTTTACATTTTAGTTAGTAAAATCAAACAAATAAATCAGTAAAGCTAAAGCTATCAACATCGAAAAGCCCTTTATCAGATAATTTTAAATGTGGAATCACTAACAAAGACATAAAAGCCAAAGTCATAAAAGGACTATGCATATTGCTACCATACTCTGTTGTATATTTATTCAAGGTTTCATAACTGTCAGCAGTTTTTACAACTTCCATATCAGACATAAGTCCTGCAATAGGTAATGGTAAAATATGTGTATTTTTATCACTTACAAAGACCAAACCTCCTTTGTGCTTCTGAATAAGTTCAATAGCTTCCACTATAAATCTATCTTGGGTACCTATAGCTACGATATTATGACTATCATGAGCTACAGATGAACCAATAGCACAATTTTTGAGTTCAAATCCATTTATAAATCCGATGGCAGGTTTTGCTCCACTTTCATACCTATTTAAAACTACAATTTTTAAGACATCTCTATTTTGGTCTGAAATTGCGAAGCCATCTTCATCTATTGTAACAGTCGTTACTAATTTTTCTGTCAATAGAGAACCATCAAAAGCTTTTATTATTTGTATATTATTACTTGTAGCTTTCAACTTTAAATCATCAATACTAATCTTATTAATAGTAAAATTATTAACTAATTGATTAATACGTGAAGTGAAATTAACTTTACCATGATCATATACCAAATTTCCTTTAATAAAAGTTTGTAAAACATTAAAATTATTAAAGTCATCGATTACAATTAAATCTGCTGGATCGTCTTTTTGTAAAAATCCAACAGGCAAGCGATAGTGCTGAGCTGTATTTAAGCTAGCAGCTCTTATTGCGGTGATAGGATCTACGCCATTAGCAATGGCTTTACGTACCAATTTATTTATATGTCCTTTAATGAAATGATCAGGATGCAAATCGTCGGTGCAAAACATGATTTTGTCTGGATTTTCTAATAACAATGGCCACAAATTATCGAAATCTTTAGCTGCTGAGCCTTCACGAATCAAGATTTTCATACCAAGTTTTATTTTTTCTCTTGCCTCCTCTATGTTAGTACATTCATGATCGGTAGAGATGCCTGCATCTATATATTTTTTTAGTTCATCGTTAGATAATAGCGGAGCATGACCATCGATAGGTTTGTGATGATTAATAGCTGCTTCAATTTTTTTTACTACTTCTATATCATTATTTATAACACCAGGGAAATTCATCATTTCTGCTAAAGCATAAAAATCAGGTTTAGCAAGCAATGAATTAATAATTTCAGCATCTATCACAGAACCAGAACTTTCGAATGCAGTAGCTGGTACACAACTAGGAGCTGTGAAAAAGAAATGAAAAGGAACCGTTTTGCCATTCTCAATCATAAAATCAATGCCTTTCACACCCATTACGTTGGCTATTTCGTGAGGATCTGCTACTACACCTATGGTACCATGCTTCACAGCTTCGGCAGCAAAAAACGAAGGAGCTACTAGAGAACTTTCTATATGTACGTGAGCATCTATTAACCCTGGCAAAATATAGTTCTCACATAAAATATTATCATTCCTTTCTATATTTTTAATTCTTCCATTTTTGATTTTTATAGTACCTTTATATATTTCACTATTAATAACATCTACAATATTGCCACTAATAATATATTTTCTCATATTAAATTATTTTTTACAAAAATAAAAAAATTATCAATATAATAAATACAGAATATATTTCTATTTAAAATTCAATAATAAAGTAAAAACTTAATATTATTTTTTGTTTTTGGTAATTAAGTTTTAAATTATAATTTATAATTTTGCAGAATAAAATAACTTATAAATTATGAATAAATTCATTACACCTCGAAACGTAGACTATTCTCAATGGTACTTAGATATAATAGAGCACGCACAATTAGCAGAAAATTCTGTAGTACGTGGATGTATGGTAATAAAACCTTATGGCTTTGCATTATGGGAAAATATACAAGCTACCTTAGACAAGATGTTTAAAGATACGGGGCATATTAATGCATATTTCCCTTTATTTATACCAAAATCCTTTTTTAGTAAAGAGGCGGAGCACGTAGAGGGTTTTGCGAGTGAATGTGCCATCGTTACACATTATAGATTAAAAAAAGATCCTAATAGTAAAGGTTTGATAATAGACGATACAGCTAAATTAGAAGAAGAGCTAGTAGTAAGGCCTACATCTGAAACTATTATCTGGAGCACTTACAGAAATTGGATACAATCATACAGGGATTTACCTTTATTAATAAATCAATGGGCAAACGTAGTGAGATGGGAGATGCGAACAAGGCTTTTTTTAAGAACCACAGAATTTTTATGGCAGGAAGGACATACTGCACATGCTACTAAGGAAGAAGCTATGGAAGAAGCTAGATTAATGCTCAATATTTATGCGTCTTTTGCAGAACAATATATGGCTATACCAGTAATAAAAGGTGTTAAAACTGCTAACGAACGCTTTGCAGGTGCCGAAGATACATATTGCATAGAAGCTATGATGCAAGATGGCAAAGCTCTACAGGCTGGTACAAGTCATTTTTTAGGTCAAAACTTTGCTAAAGCTTTTGACGTGAAATTTTTAGATCGTAATAATGAACTCCAATATGTATGGGCTACCAGTTGGGGAGTATCTACTAGATTGATTGGTGCAATTATAATGACTCATAGTGATGATAAAGGATTAGTATTACCTCCTAAACTAGCACCTACTCAGGTAATTCTAATACCTATTTTTAGAACTGAAGAAGAAAAATCAAAAGTTTTAGAAAAATTAAATAATATTAAAAATCAATTAATTGAAAATAATATAAAAGTTAAATTAGATGATAGAGATGAATTCTCGCCTGGATGGAAATTTACTGAGTGGGAAATGCATGGCGTACCTCTCAGACTAGCTATAGGTCCACGTGATATTGATAATAATACCGTTGAATTTGCTCGAAGGGACACTGGTGAAAAACATATTTTACCTCAAGATAATATAATAGAAAATGTAAAAAATTACTTAGAAAATATTCAAAAATCTCTTTTTGAGAAAGCACTTGATTTTAGAGATGCTCATACGTACATTATTGATACTTGGGATGAATTTATAGAAAAAATAGAACAAGGTAATTTCATTTGGGCTCATTGGGATGGTACCACTGAGACAGAATTAAAAATCAAAGAGCTCACTAAAGCCACTATTCGTCTGATACCACTATCGCCTAATCTAGAAAATGGTAGCTGCATACTTACAGGTAAGCCCTCTAAATATAGAGTTTTATTCGCTCGAGCATATTAATTTAAATATATACATTAGATAAAAACAAACAACAATAAGTTTTGTATTGAGGATAAGTTAAAATTGACATCATCCATTGTTTTACTTTACGTATTTTATACCACCATCAAATAATTTTTATTTAATTTTACAAAAAAATAATTATGGATAATTTCAATTTATTAGATTATCAAGCTCTACCCAAAGAACAAAAACGTAGATTTCTAGATAATCTATATCAATTTTTATTAGAAAACAACTACACAGCCGTAGATTATCAG
>JGI24709J26583_10002699_pt1 | contig 14401 bp, 13 predicted proteins | sample BioPla2DNA1_FD_26583 | JGI IMG/M metagenome (IMG submission 26583) | reverse complement strand
GTTGAACGATGCACCATTTTTGGCGGGTCATTCAACCACTATATTTAGTAAAAAGTTTTATTAACTCCCCAAATATAGATAATTAGTCTGTTACAAGTCTCATTATAACATAATATGACTGTTTGTGCCAACTACTTTTTCTTGATAATCTGGTTCACCTGCTACCATATAAATATTATTATATTGCTTCTCTGTCAAACGTAAAAGTCTCACTATTCCGGTTTTAGGTGTGTACTCTTCAATTCGTCTGTAATGTTTTTCGGACGCTTTCCTATTTTGCACTATCCGCATATACACTTCCGGTGCTATTCGCAAATAGCCATCTTTATGTAAAAACTTTCGAAGCCTCGTATACTCTGTTTTAGTTCCCCATCTATCTGTTGGACTAAGAATAACAAGTAATCTCATTCCGTAATTCCCTCCATACTTTCAATCGGCAGAATCATTGGTAACTTCAGTTTTTCTGTCGAAGCATCTAAAATAATCCTCTTTAAACTTTCTACCATAATATCAATCGCCGACATTACATTAACCTTGACTCCATCGACGATACAGGCATTATGTAATACATGTGCTAATTCTCTTCTTTCTAATTTTGTCAACTGAATATTTGACGCTATATTGTTATGTGCTACTAAATCAACTATTGCACGATACGGTTCTATCAAATCATCGGCCAGATTAAATGCATTCAATTGATTGTCATGATGTATTCCAAAAGTTGGATGAAAACCCGTTGCCACCAGTTTTCTTGCAATTGCACTTCTTACAACAGCATAGCCGTAATTCAGTCTGCTATTTATAGGGTCCTCACTTCTTCTGTTAAATCCTTCATGATAATATGAAAAATATTCTTTAGCAGCTAATGATTCGCAGTAATCCACATTTTCCTCATCTACAGTTGCCACATACTCTGCAATTCTTTCCGCACCATCCAAACCCATAATAGACAAAGCTCTGGATTGATTACTTATCTTTTGTTTTATAATATCAATCCATAACTCCATATATTTTTCATGTGTAGTATTTACCTGTGCATGCATTAATTTAGACTGCCTTGCATGACCTTCAAAGGGCAACACAATGGCTGTCGGTAAATATCTGTCATCCAGCGTCATCAGTGCCACCTTATTTTGACTTAAGATAGATAAATCCATTGTAGAAAGTCGTATATTAGCACCATGTACCATAATCTGATTCAAGTCCTCTATCGGCACAACTGCAATTCCATCGTCTGTTGCGATTTCCAATTGCCCTTCTTTTATGTGTATTTCTGCTGCATGACTAATTTCAAGTGTACGAAATCCCATAAATGTTACCTCTCAAAGCATCTTTAAGTATACACATTTTATTTCTTTCTCCCCCTCTGAGAAACAGGACTTTTCATCAACTCCGACTTTTGCATTATCCGTATCAGTGCCTGTTTTTCATCCTCCGTCAGCTTATTGTAACGGAGTTTGGTCTGCTTACAGAACACCATCAGAAGTTGTTCTGCCCGACTTCCTGCAAAGGCAGCCACTTCCTCCAAGTCCTGCCGCAGTTCTTCTGCCACAGAGGTCTTCGGTGCTCCGTCACTCCTTCCGATGTGGGCTTTTCTGATATCTTCCAGGATGCTGTCCATATCCTTATGTACCCGGCTACGGAAATAGTCACTTTCCTCCACATGAGCCGACTGCAACAGATACATGGTTTTGTCCTGTTCCGTCGGCTGGTACTTTTCCATGATTTCAGCCCTTGCCACATCTACCCATGCGTTTAGGTTCTGTATTTGCATGGATGCAATCCCTTCCACATATATCTGTATGTCAGCAAGAAGCTTTGTGAAATCCGGGTGGGTTGCCAGTTCACAAAACAGTGCCGTATCCACCCGTTTACTCTTTAATAGCTTTATCATTTCGTCACTCAGATGCAGGTCAGAAAGCTCTGCATTGGGGTGACATTTTGTTTCTGTCCGGGCAAGCAGATAATCGGCAGTCACACCGTAAAAGTCAGCCAGCCGGTTGATGGCGTGATGGCTGATATCCTTGTAATCCTCCGATTCATAGCTTCCGAGGGCAGATTTTGACAGCCCGGTTTCACCGGCAAGCTGTTCCAATGTCAGTCCCCGTTCTACCCGTAAATCTTTTAATCGTTCCTGTATGGTTAATGCCAAAGTATCATCTCCTCATAATCATTTTCTTCTCCATTCTACCACATTTCCGTAAAAGCGGAAAGTCCTGCCAAACGTCCTATATTTCCTGCCTTTCGGATATACGGCACAGGCTTCAAATAAAGTGTAGACTTTCCTTAGTTCATCGATGAGCCGTACCTTGAAAATAAAGAAATGTCCACTCTTTTGTGGACGGAAAGGAGTTATATGCCACAATACGCTATTTTACGATTTGCGAAGCACAAGGGCTGTCCGTCCGGGGCTTTGGAAGCCCACCACGAACGGAAAAAGGAACGGTATGCCAGTAATCCCGACATTGATACGGAACGCAGTAAATACAACTTCCATATCATCAAACCGAAGGAGCGGTATTCACGCTTTATCAAGCATCGAATTGAGGAAGCCGGCTGTCGTACAAGAAAGGACAGCACAAGGTTTGTGGATACGTTAGTTACCGCAAGCCCGGAGTTTTTCAAAGGGAAATCCACACAGGAAACGGTAGCCTATTTTAAGAGGGCTACGGAGTTTCTTGCGGACCGGGTCGGCAGGGAAAACATCATTTCTGCGGTAGTACACATGGACGAGAAAACACCCCACCTGCACCTGACCTTTGTTCCGCTTACCAAGGATAACCGGCTTTGTGCCAAGGAGGTTATCGGAAACCGGGCAAACCTTACCAAATGGCAGGATGATTTCCATGCTTACATGGCAGAGAAGTATCCAGATTTGGAACGTGGGGAAAGTGCCCGAGCCACGGGAAGAAAGCATATCCCTACAAGTCTTTTTAAACAGGCGGTCAGCCTTACCAAACAGGGAAAGAAAATCGTGCAGACATTGGATAGCATCACCATGTTTAACGCCGGAAAACAGAAGGAGGAAGCATTACAGCTTTTACGGAAGTGGTTCCCTCAGATGGAGAATTTCCTCGGACAGCTAAAGAAGTATCAGATTACGATAGATGACCTGATTGTTCAGAACAAGGAGCTGGAAGCCCGGGCAAAAGCCGGGGAAAGCGGAAAACTGAAGAATGCGATGGAACGGGCGAAGCAGGAAAGCGAATTAAGGGAGCTGCACCGGCTCATGGAGCGGATACCGCCGGAACTTTTAGCAGAGCTTAGGCAGGAAGTAAAAAAGGAAGACAGAAACCGATAAATGGCATCTGCGGATGCCATAAACACAGAAAGGAGGATGCCTATGGAGATGAACCGAAGCGGTACGGAATTACCGGCAGGAAAGGTCCTTAGGTTAGAGGACGGAAAACAGTATTTCGTGTGTGGGAAAAACCACATCGAGATATCCGAACACTTTGCCACAAACGGTAAGAAGCTGGATGACCTGCTGACGGATGTAATGCTATACACTGCGGAAGGTAAGATTTCTGCTTAAATACATTGATAATCATCCATGCTTACGATATAATATTTTTACAGGCAGTATTGTAAGCGTGGGTTGTTTCAAAAAGGAGGATTTTAATGAAACAACCAAACAATACAACCATTTATAACACGGCACTTTACCTTCGTCTGAGCCGGGACGACGAGCTTCAGGGAGAAAGCGGAAGTATCCGCACCCAACGGATGATGCTCCGGGAATACGCCCATGAGCATGGTTTGAACGTGGTGGGAGAATACATTGATGACGGATGGTCCGGCACCAACTTTGACCGCCCGGAGTTCCAACGGATGATTGATGACATCGAGGATGGCAGAATCAACTGTGTTGTGACAAAGGACCTGTCACGCCTTGGCAGAAACTACATTCTGACCGGGCAGTACACAGAGCTCTATTTCCCAAGCAAGGGAGTACGCTACATCGCCATCAATGACAACGTGGACACCTTAAACGGTGACAACGAGCTTGCACCGTTTTTAAACATCTTGAATGAGATGCACGCCAGACAGACCAGCAAGAAGGTCAAGGCAGCCTTCCGTACCCGGTTTGCAAACGGAGCCCACTACGGAGCCTATGCACCCCTAGGGTATCGAAAGGACCCGGAACAGACGGGACACCTTCTGATTGACCCGGATACCAAGTGGATTATCGAAAGGATATTTGAACTTGCCCTGCATGGTGCAGGAGCGGCGAAAATCACACGGATACTGATGGAGGAAAAGGTTTCCACCCCGGCGTGGGTCAATTTCCAGAGAAACGGCACCTTCGCCCATGTATTTGAGGGAGCAGACGAATCCAAACGGTATCAGTGGACGATTTCACAGGTAAAAAGCATCCTGAAGGATGAAAACTACATCGGGAACAGCGTGCATAACCGTCAGTCCACCGTCTCTTTTAAAAACAAGAAGGTGGTACGGAAGCCTGAGTCGGAATGGTTCCGGGTAGAGAATACCCACGAAGCCATCATCACAAAGGAAATGTTTTTACAGGTACAGGAGCAGATAGCCGGTCGCCGGAGGGTATGCAAAAACGGTCAGACCCAGATATTTGCCGGACTTATCAAGTGTGCCGACTGCGGATGGACCCTTTCTTATGCGGAAAACCGGCAGAACAAAACACCTTACGGCTACTACCACTGCGGGAAAAATGGACAGGGTCTTGGACAATGCTCCATGCACTACATCCGCTATGATGTACTTTACGGATATGTGCTTTCCAGACTGCAATACTGGTCGGAGCAGGTGCACCGGGACGATGAGAAGCTGTTACAGCAGTTATTAAGTGCCGGGAATAAGGAACGCAGTGCCGCAAAGAGACAAAGAGCCGTGGAACTGAAAAAAGCCATAAAGAGAAAATCCGAGGTAGACGGGCTGTTTACAAAGCTGTACGAGGACTGGTCTTGGGGAAAGATAACCGAATACAACTTTACCATGCTTTCGGAACGGTTTCAGACGGAGCAACAGGAACTGGAAACCAAAATCCGGGAATTACAGGAAGCCTTAAGCTCCATGGAGCAGACGGAAAGTGATGCAGAGAAGTGGGTGGAACTGATTAAGCAGTACTCAAATCCCACGGAACTGACCACTGAGCTTTTAAACTCCCTGATTGAAAAAATCGTGGTGCATGAAGCTGTAAAAAGCCCGGATGGCTGCCGAAAACAAAAGGTAGACATCTACTACCGCTTTATCGGAAAGATTGATTAAATGAAACTCCCTGCGTGTCGGGATGCGGTACGCAGGGGAAGCAATAACCTTAACTATGGGAGTCCGGACAGGTTTATCCGGATATCACCAATCTGATTCAGATTAGTAATCTATTCAATGTGACTGTTGATTATCTAGTTAAAGATCAGAAGTGTGCGATTAATATTTCACCTGATACTAAGACAGATATGGACAAACTGATTGATTTCAGGCTAGAAGCGAATAAGAACACATATGCAGGCTTCATGAATGAAACAGCTTCGACAAGATTTGATTCCTATGATTTTCAGTATTCCAATGGACCTTATACATATCACGATACCTATGTGGGTGGAGAACAATTTGCAGGGGAAGAAGCCATTTGGCTAGATGGAAAAGCTGTTTACGCCATGAATTATTTGGGACGGGTTTTGGGAGAACCCTTCAGTGGAGATTTCTTGAAGGAGGCACTTAGAAAGGCTGACAAAAATATGCCCTATCGAGGACCGGAATACTATCAGTCCGGAGAATACTTATATAAATGCAAAGTTGTGGGCGATTTTACTTGGTTTCAAGGTTACGAGGAAATCTACTGTAATGAGATAAAAGTATATGAATGTTATTTTCATGGGGGATTGATTCGTTAATATACTCCTCTTATACCCTTCGATATGGATTATTGGGAACATATTGGAGGGTATTTTTGTGATTGGAAATGAGTTCTAAAGCACCATGTTCATTCCAATATCAGCATTTTATCATCAAAAAGTATTGTGATTTATGTAGTAAATTGTTACAATGAAATCATCCAGTGTATGGTAATGTGTGGTAATAATATATAAATAATTGAGCAATTTTACCTGAAGATGAAGCCAAGCTTAAGAAATTAACAAATATAATAAAGGAGTGTCAACTATGAGAGATATGGAAAAGCACAGTAAACCATGGGATTCAGATCAGATTACCCGAGAGTACTTTGACTCATTATTAGTTGAAATGAGGCATATTGATGCTGTTATACCTTCAACGAAACTTGAACTATATGGAGAGACTTTTGATACGCCTATTATGATGGCAGCTCTGTCACATTTGGACAATGTACGGGAAAATGGTATGGTTGAGATGGCTAAGGGTGCCTATGCAGCCAATGCAGTTAACTGGGCAGGTATGGGAGATGAAGAGGAATTAGCTGCCATAACAGCTACTGGTGCCCGAACTATAAAAATTATTAAACCATATGCCGATAATGATGATCTTTTCCGGAAAATAGAGCATGCAGAACGCTGTGGGGTTTTTGCTCTGGGCATAGATGTCGACCATGCTTTTGGAGGAAATGGTAAATGTGATCTGGTTCTAGGTCATCAGATGAGACCAAAGTCCCTTGCGGAACTAAAGGAATTTATAAATGCTACGAAATTACCTTTTATTATAAAAGGGGTTCTTAGTGAGCAAGATGCCTATAAAGCTTTAGAAGCCGGAGCAAAAGGCATAGTGGTATCTCACCATCATGGAATTATGAACTATGCAGTTCCTCCTTTATACATATTGCCTAAGATTGCTAAAGTAATCAATCACCAAATACCAATCTTTGTTGACTGTGGTATTATGAGTGGAATGGATGTATTTAAAGCCCTGGCCTTAGGCGCTGATGCAGTGTCTGCAGGTAGAGTGATTATGGAGCCCTTAAGAAAGAATGGTTCGGAAGGAGTAAAAGACCAAATCATTAAGATGACAGAAGAATTGGCCGGGGTAATGGCAAGAACTTGCTCCCAGGATCTAAAACATATTGATCCATCGGTAATCTGGAAAAGGAATGGCTGGTAGTAGGAACTTAAAAAATATATAAAGGAGAGATGGTTTTGAGAATAGGTGGGGGAATAGAAAAACCTTATAATAATCCGGATGAATGGTATGAATTAGTTAAAGAATTGGGTTATAGGGCTGTTTTGGCACCAATTGATTATCCTGCAAGTAAGGAAGAGAGACAAGCTTATTTACAATGTGCCCAGGAACATGATCTGGTTATTGGAGAAGTTGGTGTTTGGAAAAATGTTATCTCCAAAGATGTTGCTGAACGAAAGGAAGCTCTGGAGTATAGCAAAAATCAACTGGCATTGGCAGAGGAACTGGCTGCGAATTGCTGTGTTAACATAACAGGTAGCAGAGGTGAAACATGGGACGGCTTTTATAGAGAAAATTACTCAAAGGATACCTATGCATTGATTGTTGATTCCATAAGAGAGATTATTGACTCTGTAAAACCTAAGCGAACCTTTTATACCATAGAGCCTATGCCTTGGATGATACCTGATTCACCGGATGAATACCTTCAATTGATTCAAGATGTGGATAGGAAGGCTTTTGGAGTGCATTTGGATTTTGTAAATATGATTAATAGTCCCAAAAAGTATCTCTTCTGTGATGAATTCATTGAGGAATGCTTTTCTAAACTTGGTCCATACATTAAAAGTATACATGGGAAAGATGTAATTATGGAAAAGACCTTTACAACTGTAATTCGTGAAACCATGCCAGGGAAAGGAATAGTAAATTATCAGAAGGTTGCTAGACTATGTGAGGAACTAGGACCGAATACAACCTTATTTATTGAACATCTACCGGATTTTGAATCTTATAAGAAGGCAGCGACTTATGTAAAAGAACAGGCTACTTTAGCTGGCGTGAAAANAGATTAATGGTAGAAAATAAGAATATCATGACCTATGTGAATTCATATAGTAGCGTATCTGTATGGAATGGGTTCAATTATTCTTATGAAAGAGGGCTTTAGAATTATAGCAATTGCAAATTAATATTTTAACTTNAAGGACACATAAGAATAAGTGTGTCCTTTATTATTATTAAAAACTTAGAGTGTACAGATATGACTATAAAATCAAGCTTGTATTAAGTTGAATAATAATGAAAAACTCAAACATAGTTCAAGCGAATAAAAATGAAAATCTCAAACTTAGGTTAAGCGAATAAAAATGAAAATCTCAAACATAGTTCAAGCAGAATATTAATGAAAATGCAAGCTTGGATTAAGCAGAATACGAATAAAAAACATAATCTTAAATTAAGCAGTATACATCATCATGAGTAAGGAATGATCAATCAAATCTTTCATACTAGTTACTTNGATTATTTAATAAGGAAGAAAAATCANAATTGACATCAACCAAATTGTAATGCTATAATGTCGAATAGTTAACTAGTTAATAGTTATGATGTTAATTAATAACAAGGTTTATAAATTTTTACAAACAAAGTTAATAAATTTTACAAAGGCGGTGAGAAATTCAAGAAGTATGGATCATAATGAAATCGATAAGATCAGTAATAAGAAAGTTATTTTTCAGTTAATTAATTTTGCTATAAAACATAGGAAAATTATGCAGAGTTGTCTTGATGAAACTGGTGTCTACCAGGCTCAGCATCGCATCTTGATGGAAATCTCCCATAATCCATATGCTTCGCAAAGCGATATTGCCAGGATCATGGATGTATCTACAGCAACGATAGCAGTATCCTTGAAAAAATTAGAAAAGGGAGGATACATAAAAAAAGAAGTGGATGAAGGAGATAACCGATTCAACAAAATCATCATTACGGAGAAAGGTAACCGGGTTGTAGAACAAAGTAAAGAGATTTTTAATTTAACAGATCAAAAAGTTTTTGAAGGGTTAACGGAAGAAGAGAAATCTTCCTTGTCTCTTATGCTGCAAAAACTATATGATAACTTGCTCAAGATGGAAGAGGAAATAAAACTAGAAAAGGAAAGGACATAATGTAATGAAACGGTATTGGATATATGTAAAACCATATCTTTCTGCATTTATCATAGGACCAATTCTTATGATTGTAGAGGTTATCGGTGAAGTAGTGATGCCTTTGTTATTAAGCAATATCATTGATCAGGGTGTAAGTGGTGGCAGAGGCATTTCTTATATTATAGCCATGGGTATAACCATGATAATTACAGCACTATGTATGATGGCTGGTGGTGTAGGAGGGGCTTATTTTGCCATTAAGGCATCATCGGGTTTTGCCAACGATTTGAGAAAGGATCTCTTTAATCAAATCCAGAAATTCTCTTTCACCAATATTGATCAATTTAATACTGGTTCATTGATTACACGGTTAACCAATGATATTACTCAGATACAAAATATGCTTCAGATGTTGTTAAGAATGGCCTTAAGGGCACCTGGTATGTTGATTGGCGCACTTATCATGGCATTTGTACTTAATCCCAAGCTGGCATTGGTAATCCTATGTGTGATCCCTTTGCTATCCATTGCAATTTTCATCATCATGAAAGTAGCCTTACCACGGTTTACAAGGATGCAAAAGAAGCTGGATGCTTTAAATACGACTACTCAGGAAAACTTGACCAATATTAGAGTTGTTAAATCATTTGTCAGAGAAGACTTTGAAGAAAATAAATTCAAAAAAGCCAATATGGACTTGAAAGAAAGTACGATAAAAGCAATAAAGGTTGTTATCTTTACAATGCCTTTAATGACCCTGGCAATGAACATTACAACCTTGGCTGTGGTGTGGTTTGGTGGAAACCAAGTTATTGTAGGGGGCATGACCTCCGGTGTTTTGACTGCATTTGTAAATTATGTTGTGCAGATTCTCATGTCACTGATGATGGTTTCTATCGTTATCCTCAACAGTTCTAGATCCCTTGCATCTGCAAGACGAATCAATGAGGTTCTTTGTACAGAAATTGATCTAACCGATGAAAATGCTTTGCATAAGGATGTTAATGTCCAGCAGGGGAAAATCGAATTTAGAGACGTTAACTTTAAATATTATAAAAACAATGAAAAATGGGTTTTAGAGAATATTAACCTTGTGATTCATCCAGGGGAGACCGTTGGTATCATCGGTTCAACCGGATCCGGTAAATCAAGTTTGGTGCAGCTGATTCCTAGGTTATATGATGTAGATTGTGGAGAAGTGTTGGTAGATGATATTAATGTGAAAGATTATTCACTTAATAATCTACGTAACGGTGTCGGTATCGTACTACAGAAAAATGTTCTCTTTTCCGGTACGATTAAGGAAAATCTTCAATGGGGAGACAAAAATGCCAGTGATGATGAAATTTATCAATATGCAGAAAATGCACAAGCCCATGGCTTTATATCATCATTTAAGGAAGGATACAATACTGAGCTAGGACAGGGTGGAGTGAATGTCTCCGGTGGACAAAAGCAAAGAATCAGTATTGCCAGAACCTTACTAAAGAAACCGAAAATCCTGATTCTAGATGATAGCACCAGTGCAGTTGATACCGCAACGGAGGCAAAAATCAGGGAAAGTTTCCATAAAGAGTTGAAAGAAATTACAAAAATCATTATTGCACAAAGGATTTCTTCTGTAATTGATGCAGATAAGATTGTTGTTCTCGATGATGGAAAAATTACTGGTATGGGAACCCATGAGGAATTGATGAAAAATTGTGAAACATATACGGAGATTTATTACTCACAAATGGACAAGAAGGTGACAGCATAATGAGTCGAATAAGCGAAGAAAGAAAAGAAATATTATTACGCAGATATGGAAGCAAAATGATGAATTCCGTTTCCGGCCCTGGAGGAGTGAAGCTAGCTGGACCCGGAGGAAAAAGACCAGGTGGTCCTCGAGGCGGAATGGGTGGCGGTAAACCGAAAAATGCCTATGCCACAATAAACAGGTTACTTGCTTATATCGGACGGGATAAGATTAAGATTCTGTTTGATTTTGCATGTGTGCTGGGCAGCAGTTTGGCTAGTTTGGGCGGAAGCTACATTTTGCGACCTGTTATAAATAATTTAGTATCTAAGGATCGATCTACAGAAGAGAAAATAAATAACCTAATCTTTGGTCTTCTTATCATGGCAGCTATTTATTTTGTTGGTATTATCTGTACTTATCTGCAACAGAGAATTATGATAGGGGTGTCCCAGAATGCCCTGGTTAAAATCAGGGAGGATTTATTTCGCAGGATTCAAAAACTTCCTGTGAAATATCATGATACCCATACCCACGGTGATGTTATGAGCCGCTTTACTAATGATCTTGATGCGGTTGGTGAGATGCTAAACAATACCATGTCGCAGATATTTTCTGGTGTTATCACCTTGATTGGGACGATAACCCTGATGTTTATTACCAATTGGATACTGGCATTGGTTATCATTGTAACCGTACCTTTTTTAATCTACGCCGGAGGGATGCTCGGAAAGCAAAGTCGGAAGTATTTTATGGGACAGCAACAGGCTCTGGGCGCTGTCAATGGATATATTGAGGAAATGGTTACCGGTCAGAAGGTAATCAAGGTATTTTGCCACGAAGAAACCACTATGGACGAATTCGAATTCCTTAGCGATGACCTACGTAAAAAGCAAAGGAAGGCGCAATTTTTTGGTGGTATTATGGGTCCTGTAATGGGAAATCTAAGCCAAATTAGCTATGCATTATCAGCAACGGTTGGTGGTATTTTGTGTCTAACCTCCAACTTTGATATCGGTGGTCTTACCATATTTACCAACTATTCAAGACAGTTTTCAAGACCAATTAGTGAATTGTCCCTGCAAATGAATACCATTTATGCAGCCTTAGCAGGAGCAGAAAGAGTATATGAAGTAATGGATGAAGAAGCAGAGGCAGCGGATCCAGAGGAGGCGATCGAGATTTGCACCGAAGCGACTCCTATGGAGGGAGCCAAGCTGATACAAGGGGAAGTAGTCTTGAAGGATGTGACCTTTGGTTATGTTCCTGGTAAGACCATACTAAAGCAGATCAATGTGAATGCAAAACCCGGTCAGAAAATTGCTTTTGTTGGATCCACAGGGGCAGGAAAGACAACCATTACCAACCTGATTAACAGGTTTTATGAAATTGATGAGGGAGAAATCTTGATTGACGGTATCAATATTAAGAATATTAAGAAAGATTCCTTAAGAAGTAATATAGCCATGGTACTTCAGGATACCCATTTATTCTCTGGTACTGTCAAAGAAAATATACGATATGGTCGTCTGGATGCTACCGATGAAGAAGTAATTGCTGCAGCTAAGATTGCCTGTGCTCATTCCTTTATTGAAAGACTACCTGAAGGCTATGATACGATATTGGAAGGCGATGGTGCGAACCTGAGTCAAGGTGAACGTCAGCTTTTAAATATCGCAAGGGCAACAATATCAAAAGCACCTATTCTAATTCTTGATGAAGCCACCTCTTCTGTCGATACAAGAACGGAAAAATATATTGAACGGGGTATGGATCAGCTAATGAAGAACCGAACCACCTTTGTAATTGCCCATAGATTATCTACCGTTAGAAATTCGGATCAGATTATTGTCTTGGAACATGGAGAAATTGTTGAACAAGGTAACCATGATGAACTTCTGGCCATGGCAGGAAGATATTATCAGCTCTATACTGGAGCCGTGGAATTGGATTAAATAAATTTGAGATAGCTATATTAAAAGGTGTGTAGGATTTGGAATTGACCGGATGGTTTTCAGTAATGATTTGAAACTTCAACATATTAAATCCTTTTATTGAATAGTATTTCTTAGATATCTATTTATCATAAGGAGAGATCATATGGGCTACTATGTTGAAGTGCAGGAAGATGTAAAGATATATGTTGAGGATTTAAATCCAAAAAGCAAAAAGACAATTGTTTTTTTGCACGGTTGGCCCGGAAGTCATAAGCTCTTTGAATACCAATTTGATAAGCTACCAGGATTGGGTTATCGGTGTATTGGAATAGATACAAGAGGTTTCGGTAATTCTGACAAACCATACCATGGATACGATTATAATACCTTAGCAGATGATGTGAGAGCCGTGGTAGCAGCCATAGGTTTACGTGACTTTACTTTGGTTGGACATTCTACCGGAGGTGCAATTGCAGTAAGATATATGGGCCTTCATAAAGGATATGGGGTAAATAAACTAGTTCTTATTGCAGCAGCGGCTCCAAGTCTAATTAAACTTCCCAATTTTCCCTATGGTGTTGATAAAAAAGGCATTTTACAGCAAATCGAAGATATCTATAATGATCGGACTCAAGTGCTTCGGGACTTTGGAAATCGATTTTTCTTTCAACACACTACAGAAGCATTTTCGGATTGGTTTTTCCAATTAGGTTTACAGGCGGCAGGTTGGGCTACTGCAGCCATTGCAGAGACTTGGATCAAGGAAAGACTATTTGCTGATATGGAAGCCATCTATGTGCCTACATTAATTGTTCATGGTATTCATGATCAAGTGGTACCATTCCAACTAGGTGAGATACAACAAAAGATGATCCGAAATTCAAAGTTAATACCCTTTGAATATTCTGGACATGGGGTGTTTTATGATCAGAAAGACGAATTTAATATGTTATTCGTAAGATTTGTTGAAGACCAGAATATACAGTATCCTAATTAAAATGATATTCGAGAAAAAACCTTATGTATGGCTCTGGATTAACCGAATATACAGTATCCGAACAAAATGATATTCCAAAGACCTCCTAAAAGTTAGTATGAAAATTTAACTTGTGGGAGGTTTTATTTTTGTTAAAAATATTTCTCCTTAAAGCACCCTACTCATAGCAACCATTTTTCCTACTTTATTAAATAATTATGTTTCTGTATTTCTTATGCTTTTAACCAAATAAAGAGGATGAGCTTATACTAGCTGGAGAGTATTTTCGCCAACTAGAATTTTAGATGAGGTTCTTTAATAGAAAGTATCATGAAAAATTTTTCCTACTTTATTAAATAATTATGTTTCTGTATTTCTTATGCTTTTAACCAAATAAAGAGGATGAACTTATTCTAGCTAGAGAGTATTTTCGTTAACTAGAATTTTAGATTAGGCTCTTGAATAGAAAGCATCATGAAAAATGCCGAAAAAACTCTCGAATAATTTTATATTGTCGTAAATTTGTACATATGATACAATGTAAACATAAAATACCATTTATAGTCTAGATTCACTAATTCCACCAATGAAAGGAGAAATATTTCATGAATTCATTAATCAGACGAGTGAATAAAAATAGCCGAACAAGCTTAATGAAATTCCTTCTGATAAGCATTCTGATTGTCTCTATCGTATATTTTGTTTATATAACCGGTGGAACAAAAATGGTATTTGTGCAATTGTTGTATGTTCC
>JGI24709J26583_10002698_pt1 | contig 14407 bp, 11 predicted proteins | sample BioPla2DNA1_FD_26583 | JGI IMG/M metagenome (IMG submission 26583) | reverse complement strand
CTTGGTACGACTCCCCGAGACAAAGAAAAGACTGGACTCCGCCCTATTATCATCAGGCCGACGCTAAAGGTATAGGCTTTGACCGTAGTTCGGGGGGCAGCAATGCCGTTGCGCAATACCGGGAGCCCTTGCGTTCTCAATTCGACAACCCGAATACCTGTCCCGAAAATCTGCTGCTCTGGTTTCATCACCTTCCCTGGGAGTACCGCCTGCAAAATGGCAACAGCCTGTGGGAGGAACTCTGCCGGCGCTACGATGCCGGCCTTCAGGAAGTCCGCCGTTTCCAACTGATCTGGGACAACATGGAAAACCGGGTTGACAGCGGGATTTTTATTCAGGTTCAAACCAAACTCCGCAGGCAAGCCCGGGATGCCCAGGTGTGGAAAGACGCCTGCCTGCTCTATTTCCAATCGATCAACCAACTACCTTTCCCCGAAGATATGGAAAGGCCGGTTCACGATCTGGAAGTGCTCAAAAAAACGGATATGCGGTATTTTATGAACAGGTAGACCTGCTATAAAACCCTTAGGCCAACAGAGAAAAGATTCTATACAACCGTATTAATAACCAAACTTCTTAGCCTTGAAAAATATGCAACGAACATTCCTCCTACTGACTACAGTTGTCCTGTTGTTTTGCAGCCACTTAACGGCTCAAACAACTCTGCGCCAGGCTACCGAAGACCTTTTTCTGATAGGCGTAGCCGTCAACAACCCTCAAACCCGGGGTGCCAGGCCGGCCGAAGCAGAACAAATCTCCAGGCACTTCAGCGCCATTGTGCCCGAAAACTGCATGAAATCGGCAGAGATTCATCCCGAAGAACATCGTTACAACTTCGAAGCCACCGACCAAATGCTCGCTTTTGGAGAGAACAACCGGCAAGTCGTCACCGGACATTGTCTCATCTGGCATTCTCAACTGGCTCGCTGGTTCTGCGTAGATGAACAGGGTGAACCGGTTAGTGCCGAAGTTCTCAAATCGAGGATGCGGGAGCACATCTTCAGCATCATGACTCGCTACAAGGGCCGCATCAAAGGCTACGACGTGGTCAACGAAGCTTTCGAAGACAATGGTACTTACCGCAACAGTCCCTTTTATCGTATTCTGGGTAAAGATTTTATTCGACTGGCTTTTGAATACGCCCACCAGGCCGATCCCGAGGCTGAACTCTATTACAACGATTACAACATGGCCAATCCGGTCAAATGCGATGCCGTTGTCAAGATGGTAGAAGAACTCAAAGCCGCCGGTTGTCGCATAGATGCTGTGGGTATGCAGGGACATGTGCATATGGACGAACCATCGGTGGAAGCTTTCGAAACAAGTATCCTGAAACTGGCTGCTACCGGCGTCAAGGTTCTGATTACCGAATGGGACATTTCCATCCTGCCTAATCCCTACCGGCACACAGGGGCCAATATTGCCGACCGCTTTGTTTATTCTACCCAAAACGACCCTTACCGCGAGGGAGTCCCCGACGAGGTGATGAAAGCCTGGGAACAACGTGTCACGGAACTTTTTGCTCTCTTTCTTAAACACCACCGGCACATCGATCGCGTTACACTCTGGGGCCTGAACGACGACAATTCCTGGCGAAACAACTTCCCCGTCCGCGGGCGCAAAGACTATCCTCTGCTTTTCGATCGCGACAACCAACCTAAGGCAGTAGTACAACAAATGATTGAATTGGCGCTAAAAGCTAAGACAAAGCAGTGATTTTCTTTGTTTCTTTCAAAATACCATTAACACCCCTTGTTGCTGTTCACGAATTTGCTATAAATAGGGACGATATTGACAACAATCCGTTTTTTGGGCCAAGATATTATCTCTAATTTTGGCAGCAGGGATGTGTTGTCCCCCATTTTTATTTTTTAAAACATAAATTTCTTCATACTCAATAACAACCATGAGAATCCCCAAACTTATTCTTGGCTTTTGTGCCTTATTCACCACCGCCTTAACGGCCCAGAACGGCGATCAGATTTTGGACGGTATAGGAGAAACCGGCCTAATTGCCCGGTATACATTTAAAAGCAATGCCGACGACTGGTCGCGCAACAATTTACACGGTAATATCAAAGGAGCGGGCTATCGTTTTGCGACAGATTCCCTTTTTGGCACAGTATTATCCCTGCCGGATGAGGCGGAAAGCTTTGTGATCATACCCGGAGAATCCGTATCGGGCGAAGAATCGCTCAGTATCAGCGCCTGGATTTATCCGCGTTCGGTCGGGGAGAAACAGGTGTTTTTTGATTTCGGCAAGAACAGTCAATCACGCCTTCTGGTAACTCTGACAGGCAGTGGGGAAAAAACAGCCATTCTGGCTCAGGTGCAGACTCCTGCCAAAACCCATGAATTGAGTTCTGAAGCCCTGACTATAAACAGCTGGCATCACTTGGTGCTGGTCATCAATCTGCCGTCAAAAAGCTTGAATATGTTTATCAACGGCAGAATGGCCAAAGAAGTACAAAAAGTAGAACTAAGTCTGACGGATTTGTTCGACATGGAAACAGGAAAAGAAAACAAACTCCTGATCGGGAAATCGCAATCTCCGGGCAACAAACCCTTGAAAGCAGCTTTGCATGATTTTCGTCTTTACCGTATTCCGTTGAACGAATGGCAAGTGGCCCGGATATACGGCATTGCCCTAAACAAAGAAGAACCGATAGTCAGAAGAAGAAGGACGGAAGCCAACCGGGAACTACCTGTATTTCCTCCCGGCACCCCCCAGTTGTACAATGCCTTCTTAACTGCTGTGCCCGACATCGAAGTGGAAACAGTGACCGGACAGTTGCCTCGCCTGCCACGTTATTTGAAAGGAGTTTACAAAAACGGTATAAAAGGGCCCGATGTCAGAGTGATCTGGCCCTCACCAACCGACAATTCACAAGTACTTACTCCCGGAGTATACGAAGTGACCGGTAAAGTTTCGGGCACTGACCTTCAGCCCAAAGCCCTGGTTACCGTAAAGACGGCCGAAAAACAAAATGGCCCGCAACGCAAAGTAGAAGCCTTTCAATTGGACCGGGTAACGCTGAATACCGATTGTCACGGTCGTGATACCAAATTCATCGAGAACCGCGATAAATTTTTCAATGGCCTGGCTGCAACCAATCCCGATAATTTCCTTTATATGTTTCGTAATGCCTTCGGGCAACAACAACCTGAGGGTGCCGAACCCTTGGGAGGATGGGACAGCCAACAAACCAAACTACGCGGACACGCTACGGGGCATTATCTGACAGCGCTGGCACAAGCTTATGCAGGCAGCGCTTACGATAAAGACTTACAGGCCAACTTTGCTCAAAAAATGGATTACATGGTTAACGTCCTTTATGAGCTGGCTCAACTGTCGGGAACTCCTCAAAGCCCCGGAGGAGCCTGCGTCACGGATCCCTGTCAGGTACCGCCCGCCGAAGGAAAGGCAAACTATGACTCCGATTTAAGCGAAAAAGGCATACGCACCGATTATTGGAACTGGGGCAAAGGCTTTATCAGCGCTTACCCGCCCGATCAGTTTATCCTTCTGGAGCAGGGAGCCACCTACGGAGGTTCTAATTCTCAGGTGTGGGCACCTTACTACACCCTGCATAAAATTCTGGTCGGCTTGATGGATATTTATGAAATCTGCGGAAACAAAAAAGCCCTCGATGTTGTGACAGGCATGGGCGACTGGGTACATGCCCGTTTGAGTAACTTACCCAAAGAAACCCTTATCAATATGTGGAGCCGGTACATAGCCGGCGAATTCGGAGGTATGAACGAAGCCATGGCCAGGTTGTCGCGTCTCACAGGCGAAAAATCGTATTTGGAAACCGCCCGCCTGTTTGATAATATAAATATGTTTTACGGCAACCCGGAACATTCGCACGGACTGGCTAAAAACGTAAACAGCTTCAGGGGTTTTCATGCCAACCAGCACATTCCCCAAATTGTGGGAGCTCTGGAAATCTACCGCGATTCACAAGCTCCCGAATACTTCTGTATTGCCGATAATTTCTGGACTATGGTCACCGGCGATTTTATGTATAGCATCGGAGGCGTAGCCGGAGCCCGTAATCCCAACAACGCAGAATGTTTTACCGCCCAGCCGGCTTCACTCTACGAAAACGGTTTTGCTGCCGGCGGTCAGAACGAAACCTGCGCCACCTATAATATGCTCAAACTTACGAGCGGTCTGTTTATGTTCGATCAACGGGCAGAATTGATGGATTACTACGAACGCGGGCTTTATAACCATATTTTGGCTTCGGTGGCCGAGCATAGTCCGGCCAATACCTATCACGTGCCTTTGAGACCCGGCTCCGTGAAGCAATTTGGCAACCCGCACATGAACGGATTTACCTGTTGCAACGGTACCGCTATCGAGAGCAGCACCAAGTTGCAAAACTCCATATATTTCAAAAGTACCGACAACAAAACCCTGTACATAAATCTTTACGTAGCATCAACCCTGCAATGGAAGGAGCGTAAAATCACCATCACTCAAAGTACTGCTTATCCCAACGAAGACCAAACCAAATTGACCGTACAGGGCAAAGGCAAATTTGAATTGAAGGTAAGAGTGCCGCATTGGGCAAAAAAAGGCTTCTTTGTAAAAATCAACGGTAAAGAAATCGAGGTCGACGCTCAGCCGGGTACTTACCTGAGCCTGAATCGTAAGTGGAAAAAAGGAGATGTCGTGGAGTTGCGTATGCCTTTCAGCTTTTATCTGGAACCGGTAATGGATCAGCAAAACATTGCCAGCTTGTTTTACGGGCCTGTTCTGCTGGCCGCCCAGGAAGAAGAAGCCCGCACCGACTGGCGCAAGATCACTCTCGACGCAAAAGACATCGGTAAATCGATAACAGGCGATCCTTCCAGCCTGGAATTCAAGATCGGCGATGTTTTGTTCAAGCCATTTTACAACACTTACGGACGTCATTCCGTTTATCTGGATGTCAGCCTAAAATAGCCTTTAAGCTTAAAATAGACCCTTTCAGTCCTAACCCTTAATATTTTACTCAAAAGCAAGTTCCGAACTTTTTTGGAACTTGCTTTTGGCTTTATGGATGGCTGATTCGCACATACCTCTATAAAAAACAATCGAATTGTTTTTTTTGGATATAACATAGGGCTATTCGCATTTTTTTGTATCATTGTAGTCTGATTGTTATTTCTGTTGTAATTATCAAAAAGATTGTTTAAGAAATCCTGTCATATTTAACACTATACGAACATGAAAACACCTATTCTAATCATAATACTGTTTGTCTGCCTGGGTTTGCAAGCACAGTCCCGAAGTTTCGAGGAATACATGCGCCGGGAACAAGAAAAGATGAAACAATTTGAACAAGAGCAAATCGAGGGAATGGAACGCCTGCGCAAGGAATACGCGGAATATGTGGCCAAACGTGACCAGGAATGGGCCGATTACCTGAAAAAAGAATGGGAAAACTACTCGGCCTTTGCTGCCAAAGAATTACCCGCCAAACCCAAACCCAAAACCAACCCGGTGTTTGATATGAGCAGCCAAACTGAAAGCAAGACTATTTCTGCCGCCCGTATAGAAAACCTAAAACCGGAACCCCTGCCTGCCGTGGTGGAACAGGTTCGCAAACCGGCCGAGAAAGCCGTCAATTTCAGAACCGCCAACCTGAATTTCTACAACCGCAGCCTGGCCATTCCCTACGATCCGGCAATGAGAGCTTTTGTGTTACAAGGCATCAGCCAGGAAAGCATAGGCGCATTCTGGGAGAAAATTTCCGAAAGCAATTATACACCAGCTATCGAGAGTCTGCTCGAGGCAAAAAAGGAGCTCAACATCAACGACTATGCCTACATGCTGCTTTGCCAGTATTTTTCCAAAAGCCTCTATCCGGCCAACGCCAATGCGGCCAGGCTGATGACTTGGTTTGTGATGCTGCGATCGGGCTATTCCCTGCGCGTGGGATTCAACGATGAGGCCATTGCCCTGCTTGTTCCCACTCAGGACCAAGTCTATCAAAAAGCCTATTTAAACATTGACGGGATCAATTATTATATTTTCCCCGACCTGAAGAACAATTCGCTGTACACCTACGACGAAGATTACCGCAGCGGCAAACCGGTGAGCTTTGGCATTCATTCGCCTATGAACCTGGGTGGAAAAACGGCCGAAAGGAAGGTTAAATTTGAATTTGAAGGTAAAACCTACGACATTAAGCTCAACTACGACCCGGATCTGATCGACTTTTTCCAATATTATCCCCTGCTGGCTTTTGAAACCTATTTCAACGCCCCCATGTCTGTGCAATCCAGGGAAGCTCTGTACGCAGCCCTACAGCCCGTGATCGGCGAAATGGACGAAGTCCGGGCGGTTAATTTTATCCTGCGCTTTGTTCAGACGGCTTTTGCCTATAAAACCGACCCTGAGCAATTCGGCCGCGAAAAGTATTTCTTTGCCGAAGAAGTCTTACACTATCCCTATTGCGATTGCGAAGACCGCTCGGTCTTGTTTTCTTACTTGGTGCGCGAATTGCTGGGACTCAACGTAGTCGCCCTGGAATATCCCGGACATATGGCAACCGCCGTGGCCTTCAAATCTCCATTTAGCGGTAACCATCTCATTTACAACAACCGACGTTATGTTGTGGCAGATCCCACTTTTATCAATGCACCTGTAGGCGTGGCTATGCCCGAATACAGCAATGCGACACCCATTATTCATGAAATAGCCAACCCTCAGGGTAGAGCCTTTTCTCTATCGGGACTTTGGGATGATTTTTCAGAAAAAGGTTGCTACAAAGGCAGTTTCCGAAAGAATGCCAAACTCCTGGCCGATGGATCCGCCCTGCTGACCGGCTATTTTTCCAAAGCAGTACAATTGGGAAGCTTTAATTTACCGGGCAAGGGCGAAGCACATAATTGCTTTGTAGCCAAACTCAACCCCGAAGGTAAAGTATTGTGGGCCAACAAACTGAGTTCCTCGGGCAACGCCGTTGGAATGTCGGTCGACTGCCAGGCTTCGGGCGATATTGTGGTGGCCGGTGTATTTACCGGAGAATTACAGACCGGAGGCTACAAATTACTTGCACCCGAAGGCAAATCAGACCTCTTTATGGCCGGTTATTCCCCCGAAGGGCGTCTGCTCTGGCTGAGCAAAGCGGGGCTGGACGAGCTGCCTCAAACCATCCATACGGCTTTTACGGCGGTATTCTCGTCCGACGGCATCAATTTGTCCACCCAACACGCCGGAGAACAACTCGAAGAATCGCAGCAGGGCTTGTTTATTGCTCCCGACGGACAAATTCTGTATTCGGGCATGGTCAACAACGCCCTGGCAGTGGCAGGCAATCAGCAGCCGGTGGCCTTCGCATCGGAGGCTACACTTGATATTCCCGCTTTGTTCAAAGCTGAATCGGCCAAATTTGTAAATCAAAAAACCGATCCCGCCATGGCCGGTCTGTTCGCCGCCTGCAAAATGGTAAAAGACATGGGCATCAGCCTCACCGGCAAGTCTGTACAAGAAACTCTCGACAAAAACAACCCGGGTTTCAAAACATCTTGCCCCAATATTTATAAAAATTTCGGATCCATCGATTTCGTCCGCAACGCTCAGGGCATTATAACCATCCTGACTGTGGGTAAAAAGAACATTTCCTTCGACAAAGTCAGGATCTCCAACAACAGTACCATTTCCATTACTGAGATCCCGGGCAACAATTACCGTGTTGATGCGCTTTCGGGCATCAAAGTAGGAATGGCTGTAGTATGGTTCGATTTGAATTTTATAAAACTAATGTCCTCCAACGGGGATATGATTTTTGACTATGCATCCGACCACTCACAGGTTTCGGTCAATTTACAAAAAGACATTTTAGACTAATTGCAATCATTTTTTATCAACCCATTAAATTCAAAAATTATGAAAACATCTATCTTGAAAGTATTAGGACTCGGCATTATCGCCGGCATGGTGTTTTATTCCTGCGGTTCTTCCAAAAAAATCACACCCAAAAAGGATGGCGAAGTCGAAATTGTTTCTTATTGCTCCGGTTCGGAATACCAAAGCAACAACAAAGCCTTCCGTTTTACGGGCATTGGTGAAAGCATGAATCAGATGACTGCCAAAAATATGGCTATGAGTCAGGCTCGTGCCGGATTGGCCGCCACTATCAACACTACCATCAAAACTGTTACCGACAATTATGTGAAATCGGGAAATTTCAACAACAGAGAAGAATTACTGAACAACTACGAAGGGATGACCCGCGAAGTGGTCAACCAAACCCTGAGCGGAGCAGTTGTGATTTGTGAAAAGATGACCAGAACACAGCAAGGCAACTACAAAGCCTATATTTGCCTGGAATACGGAGCCAACGACATCTTGCAAAATATCAACAACCGCGCTACCAGCCAGGAAATTCTTAAAGTAGACTACAACTACGAAAAATTCAAGAGCACCTTCGAAGAAGAAATGAGCAAATTTTGAATTTTCCTTTTTGTAGCCTATAAAAGATTGAACACAGAGAAAATACTAAGTTGACGGGCTGTTTAGCGCCCGTCAACTGGGCTGTATGTCAAACAGGTATCCGATGACATCGTTCAAGAACCCCCTATTATGAAAACCAGATACAGATTTTTATTTTTGCTGCTGCTCGCAGTATGCCTGTTACCGGCCCGGAGCCAAGACCAGGGAGAGCTGCTTCCCGAAGAGCGTTATACCCGTAATTCGGCCAGTGTTATCCGTATAGAATACGGGGATTCTCTCGATGCCGGGGTCGCTGCTCACTTCAGCAACGCCCAATTGGGCGACCGCTTCGACGTCAACGAAATTGCTTTGCAAACTTTGAAAATCGAAGGGTCTCGTGCCCACTTCTTCCCCGAGGGTAGCATTTGGCCCAAAGCGCCCGACCGTACCGAACTTATCAGCTCCATGCTGAATGAACAACGGGCAGGCCAACAAATTGTAGCTTATATTTTCAACCGGCAGCCGGACGGCAACATGAATCTGGACCGGGTATTTGAACGTGGGGAATACAGCGCCCACGACGTAGATATGCGCCTGAGCGGTACCCTCAAGGTAGAAACCGTCCGCGATGCCGGCAGCGGGCTGATAGGCCGGAGTTATTTAATGGTCTACGATGTAACCAACCTGCGAACGGAATATTCCGGTAAGGACGACAACCGCGAACTCTATTGGAAGGCCACCGCCGCCCTGTATTTATACAAGCTCAACTGGGACGAACAAGACCTGAATACTTTTTACGATAAGTACTGGCTGGACGAAAACACACCCGCCGAAGAAAGGCAAGCCAAAAAAGCCGCATTTGAAGCCTGGAACATACCCGTGGAATTGGTCGAACGGGTAAATCTCGGCGATAAAAGCGTTTCCACAGGCATAGAGGCCAACAAAAGACGGGGGGTGCTGAGCAACAAGAAAATAACAGACGAACAACGCCTTGCGAACGCTTTCAACGAACTGCAAGAGCAAATCTACAGCGACCTGAATTATAAAATAGAGAAACAACACGAAGACTTTATTGTTACCACTCCCATTACCAGCCTGCGACCCATCAGAGCCAAAATCGGCACCAAAGAAGACGTCAGACACGGCCTGCGATTTTATGCCTACGGCTTCAAGGGCGACAGCGACGGCGGAATCAAACTGGTGCGTAAAGGCATTTTGCGAGCCACCAAAAAGGTGGCAGACAACCGTACGGTAGCCACCGGCGAGAGCCCGGAATCGGAATTTACCAAAATAGCCGGTTACGGCAGGGTGGTCGAGGGGCTTACCCTGGTAGAGAAAAAAGACCTGAATCTTTCACTCGGAGTGGGATTCAACAGTATTCCACAAGGAGGGCCCGTCAATAGCGGATTTCATGCCGACCTTTCCTACGAGAACCATACCGGCAGGAGGTTTTGTTCCTATACTTCTTTAGCTTTCAATCTGGACGGCAGCGCAATGAACTTGATTTTGAGTTATGGTTACGGTCTGCGTATACCCAATTTTGAAATTTATCCTTTTGCCGGTTTCGGTATGGATACCTACAGTTTCGATGGCAGCGACGCTTACGAAAAAGCCGATTTAAGAGCCTACGTACTGCAAGGTGGTTTACGGGCACAAGTCAATATTTATTATCCGGTGTACCTGTTCTGGAATGTAAGCTACAATGCGGTTTTTGGTAAAGGCAATATCTACCAGTCCTATGAAGGCGTATCCAACAACATGGGTAATTTCCGCGACATGAACGGGTCTCAGACGGCTCTGGGTATCCGCTATTGTTTTTAATTATATATATATATATCATTTGACCAAAAAGATTATGAAAACCAAGTATCTATTTACTTTAATGTTGACCACTTTGTTCTGTCTGACCACACTCCCGTTAGACGCCCAAAGTGCCCGGTCTGTCAACAAAGGAATGTTTAAAAGTGCTGCCAGTTACGAAGTTCAAGTGCTGGGGGTTGGCCAGGATGGCACCAAGGTGTTCAGGATCTGGGCCTACGATAAGACGGTGGAAGCGGCCATCAATAAAGCCAAGCGAGATGCCGTGGCTGCCTGCCTCTTCTCGGGTTTGCCCGGTAGCGGACATACCAACCAGACCCCGGCTATATGTAAGCTCAGTGACGAAGAAACCCACGAGGCCTTTTTTCAGGAATTCTTTGCCTATCCCGACAGAAAGGGCAATGGAGGAGCTTACCTGCGTTTTGTAAACCGCACCACCGATGAGCCGCCTTCGGGAAAATACCGCGTTCAGATGAAAGGGGGATATAAAATTGCCATTGACGTGCAGGTTATGTACAACAACCTGCGCAGCTATATGGAAGAAAAAGGCATAGTCAAAAAATTAGGCCACGGTTTTTAACTTAATAATCCATACAATATGCGTAACCTATTACTATGTATAGCACTGGCCGCCACGATACTAAATGTTTCGGGACAGGCCAAAAAACCCATACTGATGGTTGTCCCCAGCGACAGCTATTGCGACCGTAATGCCTTTGTCCAGGAATTTACCGACGAGGCAGGCAATACGAGGAGCATTTCCGATTACAACAAAGCCTTCAAAAGCGCTGAAAGTGAAGAACTCAGACTGGTGATTTCGGAACTCTCCAAAATCATGGCAGAAAGAGGCTTCCCTCTGAAAGATCTGGAACAGACCATGAAATCGATAGCTCAGTCCAATGTGGAATTATCCATGCTGCAAAGCAGTAGCTCGGGCAGCGCCATCAGAGAATCGCCCATCGATGTACTGAAGCGCACAGCTCAGGCAGATATCATTATGGATATCGACTTTTCGGTCAAGATAAGAGGTCCTCAACGCTTCATCACCTACAACCTGCGAGCGGTCGACGCTTATACCAACAAGGTGATTACGGCGGTTGCCGGCGACGGCAAGCCTTCGAGTTCCGCCTCNGTAGGGCTCTTGCTCGAAGAAGCGGTACTCAATTACATGGACGACTATACCTCNGCTCTGCAGAATCACTTTGACGACATTTTTACCAACGGCCGCGAAGTGGTGGTGGTGCTCCGGGTATGGGACAACGCCGATGTGGACTTTGAAACCGATTTTGAATACATGGGCGAAACCGGCATGCTGGGCGATATCATGGACGTCTGGATGGACGACAACACGGTAAACAGCCGATTTTCGAGAGTGTCGGCCACCGAAAACACCATACGTTACGAACAAGTGCGTATCCCTTTGTTTAAAATGTCTTTCGGCAGGGAACGTGCCATCGATGCACGCGGTTTCATCAACGGCCTGAGCACTATGCTCAAAGCCGAACCTTTCAATATCCAAAGTAAGATATACGAAAGGGGTTTAGGAGAAGTTTGGTTGATATTGGGAGAAAAATAATATGAAAAAGATATGCACCCTTTTGCTTGGCCTGAGCTTGTCTCTTGTAGTAAGCTTTGCCCAGGAAATTAACGAAGCGAGCCGTATTGCCATCAAAGTGGAAATACCTCAGAACATCGATCTGAAAACCGATGCCTCAAACATCCTGTTCAACAGGCTCAATCAGGCAGTCGCCCTGAACGGCCTGGGAGCCGCCTCGGGCAAGTTTTTGCTGGTACCCAGGGTAACGCTGCTTTCCAAAGACGTCACCACTACCATTCCCCAACAATTTGTAGTAGAGATGGAAGTGTTCTTGTTTATCGTAGATGTTACTCAAAAGACCATTTTGCAGCAAGAATCCGTTACTCTCAAAGGCATTGCCGAAAACGAAAACAAGGCAGTATTGAAAGCTATCAGCTCCTTACAGGCCAGGAATCCCAGATTGAAAAATCTTATAGTCAGAGGCAAGGACAAAATTGTTGCCTACTACAGTACCGAATGCGATGTTTTACTCAAAAAAGCCGAATCGCTTATTGCACGTAATATGTATTACGATGCCATAGTCGAACTGGAATCGGTGCCTCTGCTCAACAACAACGTGTCCTGCTTCGAGAAATCACTCCGAATGCTCGAACAAATCGATCAAAGCATACGGCTCGAGGCAAAGGAAAAAATGGAACAAAGCAAGCACAACCTGGACTGGCTGACCGAATAAAAAAATAGTTTTATGAAAAATATCATCTTAACAATCTTGCTGCTCTGTCCTCTGCTGGGCACGGCACAGAAAGTGGAAGAAAAAAGCCACAAATCCAAGCCCGCCTGGGTGAATGGTGCCGAGATGGGCTATCTGGTGGTTTCAGCCGAAGCCTCCGACATTGAGAGTGCCAAAACCATGATTCTGAGCCAGCTCAAAGCTCAGGTGGCGGGATCGGTGGCCTCCAGAGTGCTATCGGAATCTACCATCCGGACCAGAGAAACCAGTATAAACGATGCACAAAGGCAACGCAGCGAAGAATACGAATCCTATATCAACACCAAAGCTGCCAACATTCCCTTTATCAACGAAATATCGCTTTCTAAGGCCAGCGATTANTACTGGGAAAAAATCTACGACAAGAAAAGTAAAAGCAGCATTTACCANTACCATGTAAAATATCCCTTCTCCGATTTGGAACTCAAACGNATGGTNGAGGCTTTTCTGGCGCACGAAGCNGAATTNGANGCCCGTATCAAACAATACGCCGACGATCTGAATACCATTCCCAGCGTTGAATTNATCGACAANACCCTGAATGAACTCAGAGCTTTNCTGCANGAATTCACCAAAGACGATCCCCGTTACGCCCANGTNGAACAANTGAGCAACAACTACCGCAGAGCTTACAAAAACATCATCGTCGAAGANGTGAGCAACAAGCCCGGCGAAGTCAGTGTGCGGCTGGTTCTCAACCGGCGCAACATTACCACCTCGCAACANGCCAGAATTTCGTCTAATTGTGCCGACCAGTTCAACCCCGTTTATCAGGGNGATCTGCTGGTGGTTAAATTCAACGATTTCAATTGCTACGAAGACGACAGCAACTACATCGATATACGCTTTAAATTCGGCAACGACTTCGTTTCCAAAAAAATCTATTTTAAAAAGAACTAGCCCTATGAAAAAAATACTCTTCAGCCTCACTGCGCTATTGATTGCCTGTACAAGCTTTGCTCAGGACAACGATCCCTTTAGAGTCGGCGAAAATTCAGGCAGCCTCAAGGTGCAGGAAGAGAGCAATCAACCTTTCGAAACCACCGTACAACGCAAAAAAGTACAAACGTCTTCCAAAGAAGCGCCCAAAGAGGAAGAAAAACCCGCAGTTACCGTAAACAATCCCTCTAAAGACATTAAAGTGGAATTTGTTTCCTGCATAGGCAACCGGGCAGCACAAACTTTTGAATTAACCATCAAAGTAACCAACTTACAGGTAAATCAGCAGATTTATCTCAACTCACTGCTGGCCTACGACAACCAGGGAGACGAAAATTATGCCTACGGCAAAAACTGGGAAGCCCTTACCGATGTTACCGTAAGGCAGGTCTTCGCTTTTCGCAACAAGGTATTGCCTGCAAAAGTCGATAAACTGTCGGTGATCAAGCTGCCTTTTGTTAAATTTGGTTCGGTGGAATTCCGCAATGTCACCATCGACTGGAGATAGGTCCCACCCTTTAGGTTTACCCGCCGATTGTATTCGACCTCTCTGTAAACGGTTGTTCAAAGCTTTGCCGGAGAAATTTTGCTCTTGCTGCTTTGTTCTGTCGCTGCTCTTGATTGCTCCATCAATTCGGGCTCAGCCCATCCCCGACTGGTGGAAACAACTCCATCAATACGACGAAAAGCTGGATTGGGCAGACTATATGACCTATACCCCTGCCTTTTTCGGGCCCAACGCCCTGCCGGTACCGGAACTTTACGACGGAATCATTGGCGACCGTCACCAACTGGAATTTTCGGGCAACTTGTTTTGGGGACCGGGAGAACAAACCCAAAGCCTTGCCACCCGCCTTAGTTACGTCTTTGTTCCGGGTCGCCTTTCGTTGAGCGCCTGGGGAGTGTTGGGCGA
>JGI24709J26583_10002676_pt1 | contig 14483 bp, 11 predicted proteins | sample BioPla2DNA1_FD_26583 | JGI IMG/M metagenome (IMG submission 26583) | reverse complement strand
TCGTTAATTGAAGCTGTCTTGTTTTCGAAGAAATACTTTATACATTCAATTCGGTTTGGTTGTTTAATTAAATCAATAAAACTGTCGTAATATAACACTTTTTTATTACTTTTATTAACTTCAACTACAATTTTGTCCGTTTCATAGGATGGATGTATTTTATAATAATTAAAATAGTCTTCAGATCTTTCTTCGTTATATCCTTCTAAAAGACTTATTTCGCTGATAAAACGTTTCAACTCTTTTTTTTCTTTAAATTTGTTGTAACTAAAGAAAACTATAATTACTACACAAATTACTAACAATATGTATTTAAATGCTTTTTTAACCATTTTATTCCCTCTTTGATAATTATATCATTAAAATGTTTCACGTGAAACATTCTTTGTTTCTTGAATATCTTTGAATTTTAACATGTATTTGAAATAATTGCTTGCTTTCTTCCTACATATGATTGTAATGCTTTTGAAATTGTTATAAATAGAGCAGTTTTTCTTTTATCCTTTGTTTGTCATATAAAAACCACCTATTTAAAGGCGGTTTTCATAAATCCTCTTTTAAATCAAACTGATTGAGAACTTACTTTCTAATACCTCCAATCATAAAAATCATCTACAGTAGCAGGCATAGATTCATACATAATTGCGCAAAATTCATCAGAAAAATCCATTATAACAACAGAAATTGCAACAGGTATTTCATTATTGTAGTATATAACAATCATTCCAGCGTCTTCTTTTACTAAGTTTTCATAAGTTGAATTAGCTAAGTTTTCCATGTAAGCCACTATTGCATCTTTGTCTTTGTCATTAATGACTACTGTGAAACCTTTGATAGTTCCATAATCGCTTTCTTATTCATATACAATATAGTCTAACCCAATATCAGCAATTTCTTTTGGCAAGTAATCTCTTTCAACTTTTGAATATTTTCCCGTTGAACGATATGAGTTAATTAAACCATCACCAATTTCAGTGGTCTTTAATGCCGGTTTTCCCCCTCCGTTACCTTCTTTGTTACATCCTGTTGCTATTAATAACATCACAATTAATAATACTCTAAATATTTTTTTCATTTTCTCCTCCTTTTCTTTTTATATTTATAAAGCCTAAGCTTTTGCTGATAAAATCGACTGTTTTTTTTCTATTTTTATCAAACAAATTGTTTTTTATTACATCATTTTCAAATTCAATTGTTTTCATTACAAAAGCAAAACAATTGAGCAAGTATAACTTGCTTTACTATTTTTTATTTTTGACCAAATTATAGTCTGAAACGTTTTATTGCTTACATTATACTAAATTTTTCTTATTTTTCAACATTTTTAATTTAACTTTTTAAATATTTCATATAAACACAAAAAAAACGACCCTTAAGTCGTTTTAATTTTTAACTACACGTTTGGAACAATCGCTTCTTTTCCACCCATATATGGTTGTAATGCTTTTGGAATAGTTATTGATCCATCTTCGTTTAAATTGTTTTCTAAAAATGCAATTAACATTCTTGGAGTAGCAACCACAGTATTGTTTAAAGTGTGAACAAAATACTTATCATCATTTCCTTGTGCTCTAATACCTAATCTTCTTGCTTGTGCATCGGTCAAATTTGAACAAGAGCAAACTTCAAAGAATTTCTCTTGTCTTGGTGACCAAGCTTCAATATCACAACTTCTATACTTTAAATCAGCTAAATCACCAGTGCAACAAACCAGTTGTCTTGCAGGTATATCTAATGTTTGTAGTAACTCAACAGAATACTTCCACATCTTTTCATACCACATATCACTATCTTCAGGTTTACATAAGACAATCATTTCTTGCTTTTCAAACTGATGAACTCTATATACTCCTCTTTCTTCAATGCCATGAGCACCTACTTCTTTTCTAAAGCAAGGAGAATAAGAGGTCATAGTGATAGGAAGTTGTTCTTCTTTTAGTATTTGATCTTTAAATTTAGCAATCATAGAATGTTCTGATGTGCCAATTAAGTATAAATCTTCGCCTTCAATTTTATACATCATTCCTTCTTTTTCGGCAAAAGACATAACTCCATCTACTGCACTGCTTCTAATCATAAATGGAGGAATACAATAAGTAAAACCTTTGTCTATCATAAAGTCTCTAGCATATGTTAGTACAGCTGAATGCAATCTAGCGATATCACCCATAAAGTAATAAAAACCAGAACCTGATACTCTACCAGCAGCTTCTTTATCTAAACCATTAAAATTAGACATAATTTCTGAGTGATAAGGTATTTCATAAGCAGGAATTTTTGCTTCTCCAAATCTAGCCGCTTCAACATTTTCTTCATCGCTTCTTCCTAAAGGAACATCTTCAGCTACCATGTTAGGAATCATCATTTGAATTTTGTTGACCTTTTCATAAAGAGTTTCCTCTTTATGTTCATTTTCTTTAAGTTGGTCTGCAATTTCTAAAACTTTTTCTCTTAGTTCTTTAGCTTCTTCTTTTTTGCCTTGGCCAATTAAAACGCCAATTTGTTTAGATAATTGATTTCTTTGGCTTCTTAATTCATCATCCATCGCTTTATAATTTCTATATTCCTTATCTAGTTCAATGAGTTCATCAACTAAAGGAAGCTTGTCATCCTGAAACTTTCTTTTAATATTCTCTTTAACTAAATCAGTATTGTTTCTTATAAAATTCATGTCTAGCATACTATTCCCTCCTAAAATAAAAAACATCGTCCAAAGGGACGATGTCTCGTGGTGCCACCCTTCTTAATTAGTATAAAACTAATCACTTAATTAGATAACGGTTTTACCCGGGAAGTTTTTCTTCCAGTTCCGAGATAGATTCAATGAGTTTACGTAATGTTTTACACCAATCAACATCTCTCTGTAACTTAACCTCACTTACTAGTTCTCTTCATTACTATTACAAATATTATATTAAATTATCCTTTTGTATTCAACTTATTAGTTTAAATTTCGTTTTCTATTTCTATTTTATCTAAATCTTCCGTTTCATTTTCGTTTTCAACTAATGTCAAATCTTCTAAATCTTCATCTTCTTCATGTTCAACTATTGTAACAGCTGCCAGTTTTGATTCATCGACATTAATTAATTTAACGCCTTGTGTATTCCTGCCGTATATCGCAACAGTTTCTAATGAAATTCTAATTATTGTACCGTCATCACTCATTAATAATGCATCTTCATCGCCATTAACTGCTTTCAAGCACATTAATTTTCCGTTTTTATCAGTAATGTTAATAGTTGCGACTCCTTTTCCACCTCGCTTTGTCAATCTATATTCATCTATCTGTGTTTTCTTGCCGTATCCATTTTCGGTAATAGATAAAATATACTGTCCTGAAGCACTGGTTGCTATTCCAACTACTTCTCCGCCATCAACATCAAAACCTTTAACACCTGAAGCATTCCTTCCCATTGGTCTTACATCATTTTCATCAAATCTTATTGCCTTTCCATTGTCGCCAGCAATAATAATTTCGTCTTCACCCGATGTTATTTGAACTCCAAACAACTGATCTCCTTCTCTTAATGAGATAGCAATCTTTCCAGTCTGTCTGATTGAGATAAACTCTGAAAGTTCAACCCTTTTTATTAGACCATTTTTAGTAACAAAACATAAATATTTATCTTTCAAATCTTCATCAGGTGTAACACTTACTAATGCTTTTACTTTTTCATTTTCATCTAAATCTAATAAGTTTACTACAGGCATACCTTTTGCGGTTCTACTTGCCGAAGGAACATTATATCCTTTAATACGATATACTTTGCCAAAGTTAGTAAATAACAATAAATCATCATGAGTAGACATAATTATCATTTCATCAACAATATCATCGCTATTTAATCCCATTCCTCTTATGCCTTTTCCACCTCTGTTTTGAGTTTTATAGGTGTCAACTGTAGTTCTTTTAATATAATCATTGTGAGTAATAGAAATAACCACTTCTTCAACTGGTATTAATGATTCATCATCAATGTCGCCTTCCGAATCGTTAATTTCGGTTTTTCTTTCATCTCCAAACTTGTCTTTAATTTCATCCAATTCGGTCTTAATGATATCTAAAACTCTTTCTTCGCGAGCAAGTATATCTCTAAAATCTGCAATTTGAAGTTGAAGTTCAGTGTATTCATCTTCTATTTTCTGCCTTTGAAGACCTGTAAGTCTTCTCATCTGCATATCTAAAATTGATTTACCTTGAATCTCAGATAATCCAAATCTTTCCATTAATCTATTTAATGCTTCGTCATCATTTGAGCTTGTTTTAATAATATCCACTATTTCGTCGATATTATCGATTGCGATTTTTAATCCTTCTAAAATATGGGCTCTATCTAAAGCTTTATTTAAATCAAATCTTGTTTTTCTAGTAATAACATCAATTTGATGGTCTAAGTACACTTTAAAAATTTCTTTAATAGATAAAACTTTTGGAGTATTATCTACTAAAGCTAGCATATTTATACCATAAGAAACTTGAAGTTGAGTTTTACGATACAGTTGATTTAATAAAACTTCTGGTTGAATATCTTTTCGACATTCAATCAATATCTTGATGCCATCCATATTCGATTCATCAACTGTATTAGTAATTCCTTCTATTTCTTTATCTTTGGCTAAATCAATAATTTTACGATATAAATTTAACTTATTAACTCCATATGGTAATTCAGTAATAACAATTTCGTGTTTTCCACTTTCCATTTCAACAATTTCAACTTTAGAACGAATATAAATTGTTCCTCTTCCAGTTTCATAGGCTTTTTTAATACCGCTTCTTCCTAAAATGATTCCTCCTGTTGGAAAATCAGGTCCAGGTAAATAGTTATTCATTAAATCAATAACTTCCATTTCTGGATCATCAATCAAGGCTTTTAAAGCATCAATTGTTTCATTTAGGTTATGTGGCGGCATATTTGTAGCCATCCCTACTGCAATGCCTGTTGTTCCATTAACAAGTAAATTTGGAAATTTCGCTGGTAAAACTACTGGTTCTTTTTCTTCTCCATCATAGTTGTCCGCAAAATCAACCGTATCTTTTTGAATGTCCCTCAACATTTCCATTGAAAGTTTAGACATTCTAGCTTCAGTATAACGTTGAGCAGCTGCACTATCACCATCAACCGAACCAAAGTTGCCATGACCATCTACCAAAGGATAACGATATGAAAATGGCTGAGCCATTCTAACCATTGCTTCATATATTGAACTATCGCCATGGGGGTGATATTTACCCATAACTTCACCAACAATACGAGCACTCTTTTTATATGAAGAATTAGCGTAATTTCCTAGTCCGTGCATACCATATAAAATTCTTCTTTGTACTGGTTTCATTCCGTCTCTAGCATCAGGCAAAGCTCTAGCTACAATAACACTCATAGCATAATCTAAAAACGAACCTTTAACCTCTGAAGAAATATTAATGTATTCTATATTGTCATAAGTATCGTTTTCATCATTTTCAATTACTACATCTTTTTCTTTATCCATGATTTGTCCCTCCTATGCAATATCTAAATTCTTAACAAACTGAGCGTTTGCCATAATGTAATTTCTTCTTGGTTCTACTTCATCACCCATTAACATTTCAAAATACTTATCGGCTTCTCTAGCGCTATCTATCGTTACTTGAAGCAATGTTCTTCTTTCTGGATCCATTGTTGTTTCCCATAACTGTTTGGCATCCATTTCTCCAAGGCCCTTATATCTTTGAATGTTGACTCTTTCTCCAAGTTCAGCTTTTATTTTCTCTAATTGTCCATCAGTATATGCATATCTAATGTCATTTCCTTTTTGAACACGATATAAAGGTGGTTGAGCAACATAAATGTGTCCTGCTTCAATTACCTCTCTAAAGAATTTATAGAAAAAAGTCAATAAAAGTACTCTTATATGTGAACCATCTACATCAGCATCCGTCATAATTACAATCTTATGGTATCTAAGTTTACTTAAATCTAATTCATCTCCAATACCACATCCAAATGCTGTAATCATCGATTTAATTTCGTTATTATCAAATATTTGATGTTCTCTTGCTTTTTGAACATTCAAGATTTTACCTCTTAATGGCAATATTGCTTGATATCTTGGGTTTCTTCCTTGTTTTGCTGATCCGCCAGCAGAATCCCCTTCCACGATATATATTTCGTTTAAAGCAGCGTCTCTACTTGAACAATCTGTCAATTTCTCTGGTAAATTTGCAGATTCAAGCGAATTCTTCCTTCTAGTAACCTCTCTAGCTTTTACTGCAGCTGCTCTAGCTCTAGAAGCAATAACAGCCTTTTCAACAATAGTTTTAGCAATCGTAGGGTTTTCATATAAGAACCTTTCAAATTGCTCACTAAATATGTCAGAAACAATTTTTCTAACTTCACTATTTCCTAATTTTGTTTTTGTTTGTCCTTCATATTGAGGGTTAGGATGTCTAACTGAAATAACAGCTGTGATACCTTCTCTAACATCTTCCTGTTTTAAACTTTCATCATCTTTCTTTAATAAGTTCTGGTTTTTAGCATAATTATTGATAACTCTCGATAAAGATGCTCTAAATCCTTCTTCATGCGTTCCACCTTCGTGAGTATTAACATTATTACAAAATGAATAAATATTCGAATCATAGGTTTCATTATATTGCAAAGCAACTTCACAAAAGATATTATCTTCCGTACCACTTACATGAATTGGGTCTTCAAACAATACTCTTTTATCTTGATTTATAAAAGAAACATATTCTGAAATACCACCTTCATATTCAAACACATCAGATTCATTTTTCCCTTTTCTTTCATCGTATAATTCGATTCTCAAAAAAGGACTCAAGAATGCTAATTCTTGTAATCTATGATGAATTATTTGGTAATCAAATTCTGTTGATTCAGTGAAGATTAATGGATCTGGTTTAAATCTAACTGTTGTTCCGTGTTCCTTTTCTTTACATTCTCCTATTTGAGTAAGTTTTTGTTCTACTTTTCCACCATTAGAGAATTTAATAAAATAAACTTTCTTATTGATTCTTACAGTTACTTCTAACCATTGGCTTAAAGCATTAACTACGGAAGCACCAACACCATGTAATCCCCCTGATACTTTATAGGCTCCGCCACCAAACTTACCACCAGCATGTAAAACAGTAAAAATAGTTTCTACAGTAGAAACTTTTGTCTTTTCGTGAATATCTACTGGCATTCCTCTTCCGTTGTCAGAAACTTCTATTACATCATCTGGCAATAGTCTTACTACTGTCTTATTTGCATAACCAGCTAACGCTTCATCAATTGCGTTATCAACAATTTCCCAAACTAAATGGTGTAATCCTCTTGAAGATGTTGTCGCAATATACATGCCAGGTCTTTTTCTTACCGCTTCTAATCCTTCCAAAACTTGGATGTCATCAGATGTATACGAATAATCATCTATGGTCACGTTTTTATCCATTGTTAATCATTCCTTTCCCTATTCTAATTATGTTAACGTCTTGTTTTCTAATAAGATTTACTTCCCTTAAATCTGTCGTTGTAATAATTGTTTGCACAGAATTAGGAAGTAACCTTAACAAACAAATACGATGTTCGCTATCTAATTCAGAGAATACATCATCCAATAATAAAATCGGATATTCTCTTTTAATCTGATAAATAATTTGAACTATTGATAGTTTCAGAGCCAAAATAACCATCCTTTTTTGACCTTGTGAACAATATTTGCTTACATTCATATTGTTTAAGTAAAATTCATAGTCTTCTCTATGAATACCAATATTAGTTTGTTTTAAGGTTAGATCTCTTTCCTTTAAACTTTCATAAGCTTGTTTCATTTCTTGTTTCATTATATCTACATCTTGTTTTTCTTTAATAAACGATTTGTAAACCATTTGAAGTTTATTCTTTTCTCCGCTAATTTCATTGTAAAAATAAGATAAATACGCATTTAAAGAATTAATGAAACTATTTCTTTCTTTAATAATTTGAATTTGTGGATTAAATAAAAGTTCAGTATATGTTTCTAACATTACATCACCTAATCTTTGTTGTTTTAAATAAGCATTTCTTTGCTTTAAATATTTTAGATAACTAGAAAGATTTAACATATATCCACGAGACAATTTTCCCATTTCCATATCTATCAACCTTCTTCTATCGCGCGGTGATGAATCAAACAAATCCATATCATTAGGCGAAAATAAAACAGCATTTAATTTTCCAATAAATTCTGAATTTTTCTTAACTAATATATTATTTACCGACAAAGACTTTCCTTTTTTATGGATAATTACATCCAATTTATCTTTGCCGTTTTTGGTAGTTATATTGCCTTCAACAGCAGCAAACTCTTCATTAAATCTAATCATTTCTTTTTCATCGTTATTACGATGACTTCTTGTTGTTGATAATAAATATATCGCTTCTAATAAATTAGTTTTTCCTATTCCATTAGGACCAATAAGAATATTCATTCCATTTTTAAAATTAATTGATTGATTGTGATAATTACGAAAGTTTTTAACTTTAATATTTTCGATGTACATTATTTAACCTCATATTTTTTATTTTCAATTTCAACAATAGATCCAGGATAAATTTTTCTACCTCTTCTATTTTCTTCTAATCCATCTACTTTAATTCTTAATTTTTTAACAGCTATCTTTGCTTCTCCACCAGAAGAAATCCAATCTGTTAATTTTAAAAATTGTTGCAGTTCAATATAATCAGTGTTAATTTTCACAATCATGTCGTTTATCTCCTTTAATTACAACAACATATATATTATAACATAAAAAAGTGGATTTTCCTTATTTAAAAGCAGTACACTAATAATTTTTAACAAATTATCATTTCTGCTTAACTAATGAAAAAACCACTCAAATTGCCTTAAATTGACTAATATGAAAAAAAGACCTATTTGGTCTTTAATTATAAGTTTTAATAGGAAGTACTAATTGCAGTACATTTTCATCATCAATTGATTTTAAAATAAATGGTTTCATGTTTCCGCTAAATGAAATATTTACTTGGAAAGCATTTAAAACTCTAATTGCATCGTAGACATAATTTCCTTTAAAAGAAATACTCAGTGGTTCTCCAACATATTCAATCGGAGTTACTCTTTCAACTGAAACTACATCATTACTTCTGGAAGTAATAACTATTTCAAATTCTGACATTTCCATTTTTACTAAATATATACCTTCGTTTTTAATAAAACTTGCTCTATCTAAAGCATTTAATAAATCTCTAGCATCAACTAATAATTCATAACTAAATTCATTAGGTATTAATCTACTTGTTTCAGGATATAAACCATCAATCAATCTAGTTTGAACTAATATATTGTTGATAATAAATAATACTTTTTTATCACTTAATGAGATAGTAATATCATTATCAGTATTTATAATTCTTGAAACATCCTGAAGACTTTTAGAAGGAATCGTAATATTGAAATAATGATTATTTTCTAAAACTATTCTTTTTTGAGCTAATCTATATGAATCTGTTGCTACACAAGTTAAAACATTTCCAGAACAATTAAAATTCACTCCTGTTAATACTGGTCGTGTTTCCTTATCACTTGTCGCGAAACAAGTTTGATAAATAATGTTTTTTAATACATCAGCTTCTAACTCAAAAGATTCAGCTGGTTGAGAAAAATCAATTACTGGGTAATATTCTGATTTTATTCCATTTAACTCAAAGTTTACTTGTAAACCTCTAATGTTAGTTAAACATCCATCAATAGTTTCTACTTCAACGATTTCAGCATCAATTTTTCTAATCATGTCAGATAAATATTTACCATCTAATAAAACATCACCTTCTTCAAAAATTATTAAATTTGATTCTTCATCACTAAAAATAGAAGTTTGAATAGAAATATCACCATCAGAAGCAGTTAATTGAATATAATCATTTTTTACTGATAATTTAATATTATGAAGAACTGGCAAAGGTGAATTCATAGAAACTGCTCTTGATACAACGTTAATATTGTCTAAGAATGTTTTTTTGTTGATTTTGAAGTACATAGTATCCTCCTTATAATAGTTAGTATAAATATAATTAATACTTATGTGGAAAAGTGGATAAATTCAAAAAACCCTTTTTCTCTAAGTATATTTTAACATTTTTTGTTGTTAATTTAAATAGAATAAAATGTTAATAGTTATTTGGTGAAAATTTTTTCAATATCACTAATAATTTTTCTGTATAATTCATTTTCTTTTAAAAGCCTTTCTATTTTTTCAAAAGCAGATAAAACGGTAGTATGATCCCTTCCACCAAAATCATCACCTATTTTTTCGTAAGAATAATCTAGATGAATTCGACATAAATACATAGCAATATGTCTAGCAGTAGTGATGTTTTTGGTTCTGCTTCTAGAAACAAGTTGTTTTTCAGTTAAATTATAATATTCAGCGACAGCTTTTATAATCATTTTAGATGAAAGTTCAGCATTAGAATATGGAGTATATTCTAATTTATCTTTAAAAGCTTCTAAAGCTAAAGGTAGATTAATTTTTTGTCCTTTTGAAAAATTAATTGAATAAAATAATAATCTATTTAACGCTCCTTCTAAATTTCTAACATCACTAGAGAAATTTTTAGCGATAAAAGAAATTACATCACAATCAACAGAATTTTTATCTAAATTATGATTTTTTAATTTTAATTCTAAGATTTTTTCTGCTGTTTCAAACTCTAAAGATGAAATAGTAACCGATAAACCTTGAGAAAATCTTGTTTTTAAACGTTCTTCAATATCTTTTATTTGAATTGGAGGTCTATCAGAGGTTAAAACAACTTGTTTTCTATTATTAAAGAGTTCATTATAAATAGTAAAAAATATTTCATTAGATTTCTGCTTGCCAGATAAAAATTGAATATCATCGACAAGTAAGATATCTACTGAATTTAATTGATTTTTATATTCTTCAATGGTATTGTCGCGTAAAGATTGTCCTACTTCTTTAACAAAATCTAAACTAGTAATATATAATATTTTCTTATCAAAATCGTTTTGTTTAATATAGTTGCCAATAGCGTGTAGTAAGTGAGTTTTTCCTAGTCCTGAATCACCATAAATAACCAATGGATTAAAAAACTTTTCTCCTGGTTTCATAGCACAAGTTAAAGCTGCTGTTTTGGCTTCTTTATTGCTTGGTCCTTCAATAAAATTATCAAACGAAAAATCAGGTAATAAATTATCAGATAAATCTTTAGTAATGGTATCAATAATGTAGTTTTTACGATAATTATCGGTTGTTTCAAAAACACAAGAAACATTTTGATTCAAAAAATCCGAAAAACTATCATTTACTTCAGATAAAACATCAGATAAAAGGGATTTATTAAGATTATAAGGAGTAACAATTATTGCTTCATTTTCATCCAAATGAACAAGCTCAGTCTCGTTAAAATATTCAATATAAAAAGACTTATTGTTAGCATTTAGCTTTTCAAAAATTTTGTCTTTTAATTGTTTATAAACAACATTCAAACTATACATCCCCATCACTCTTTCACTATAAGTAATATTATATTAACCCCTAAGTTGATAAAAATCTATTATTATTTTTACCTAAAAAAGTTATCCACAATAAAATTAATGTAAAAAACATATATAAACAAAGTAAATTTTTAGTTATCCACAATAATCCACGACTTTTATATGTGGATAACTAGTGAATAAAAACCTACAAACAGTGGAAAATGTGGATAACTTGGAGTGAAATTAGTATTCCACATGAATTATCCACAAGATAAAAGGGGAAAACCCCTTTCATTAAAAGAGAATTTAAATTTACAAACAATTTACACATATGTGGATAACTCACTTATCAACATGTGGGTAGCTATATTTATTAAAAAATAAATGTGATATAATAAAATCGGATAGGAGTTTTCGTTGTGCTTAAAAAAATATTAATTGTCCTATTATTTATAACGATGCTTATTAATACTAAGCCTTTTAACAATGTTTTTGCAGAAGAAACTCAACCAGAATCTGAACAAGAACAACAACAAGAAGAAACTGTGTATTTAGAAGTCACACAAAGTGATGTGCGAGTAAGAACAGGTCCTTCAACAAGTTATGCTATTCTGCAAATAAATGGTAAAAATCAGTATTATATTAAAGATGTCTCATACAAAGTCATAGGAAAACAGAGAAATGATAAAAATGAGCTTTGGTATAACGTCGTTAATATTATTAATAATGTTGAATATCAAACTTGGGTTAGAGAAGATTACATCATATTGCATTATTATGAATTAGATGAAGCATTTGAACAGCATTTAGAAAACGAAGGTTTCCCAGAGGAATATAGAGAATATTTAAGATATATACACACTTTACATCCTAATTGGATATTTAAAGCTTTTCATACAAATACTTCTTTTGCTACAGTTTTACAAGCTCAAGATGTACTAGGAAAAAGTTTAATAGATGGAAGTAACTTAGCTTTAAGAAGCACTAGACAAGGAGCTTATGATCCAGAAACAGGTCAATATATAGCATTAGATGGTTATAATTGGTATCAAGCCAATACTGAAACCATAGCTTATTTTATGGACCCAAGAAACTTCCTAAACGAAAAAGAGATTTTCCAATTTTTAAAACTTTCTTTTAATGAAACTGAACAACCTGAGTGTGTTCAACAAATATTGAATATTACATTTATGAAAGGCGAAGTTCAAATAGATGAAAATACAACTAAAAGTTATGCGACACTTTTCTACGAAGCAGGACAACAAGCTCAAATTTCGCCAATATTCTTAGCAGTAAAAGCAAGAAATGAACAAGGAGTAAATGGTTCAGCTGCAGTAGATGGTAGAAAGTTTGAACATAACGGGGTGGTATATTCTAATATTTACAATTTTTACAACATTCACGCCTATTCAGGAAAGGAAAGTTGGAAGAATGGATTAATATATGCTGCTAAGGAAGGAAGTTATGGTCGACCTTGGAACACCATTGAAAAATCTATTAAAGGTGGAGCATTGTGGATTGCGGATGGATATATTAATGTTGGTCAAGACACTTTGTACTATCAAAAATACAACTGTGCCACTGGCAAATATTGGCATCAATATGCGACTAATGTTAGAGCAGCTTTTTCAGAAGGAAGAATGATGTACACCAACTATAGGTTGGCTGATATATTGGAAGGAAATTTAACTTTCAGTATTCCAATATACTTAGAAATGCCTGAAAAAACAGCTCTACCAACAGAAGTTGTGTTACCTGAAGTTGAAGAAACTATTCCAAATGAAGAGTATTATACTGGTGATTTAATTTTAGACTTAGATTTAAAAAATGATTCAGGCTATTTAACAGGCTTTGATATAGGAGCAAGTTATCAACAACTGTTAAATAGAATTGCACTAATGAATACAGGTGTAAATATTAGAATTGAAAGAAATGGAAAGGAAAAATCTAAAGAAGGATTACTTGCAACAGGAGATACCATAATAATCGTTGGTGAAGAAGGAGAAAGTACTTATACCATAGTAATAAAAGGTGATATTGATGGAGATGGAATAATTGGAACACTTGATTATCTAATATATCGAAAAGCGCTTTTAGAGATATACGAAATGAATAGTATTGAGAAAAAAGCAGCAGAGATTAATGGAGAAAAAGAGTTGTCTATGGTAGGTTATTTACATTTAAGAAAATATTTATTAGAAATAGGAAACATTGAACAATAAAGGTGAAATATAAATATATGAAAAAAAGAATTTTTGTATTGATAACAATGCTTACAATAATATTATCAACAATAAAACCAATTAATGCAGCTACAGGTAAAGTAACAGCATCTTTATCTAGTGAATCAGTGGTGTTATCAAACACAGTTAAATTAACAATAAAATTCTCTTGTGAAGATGGAGTAGGCGGAGTAAAAATGATTATTTCTTACGACAAAAAATATTTGGGATATTCTAAACATAATTTTACTGGAGCAGATGCAGTCACTATTAATCAAGATAATGGAATAATGATTGTTGATGGAAACGAGAATACTTCTATAACTGTAACGATTTTTTTTTCAACAAAAAAAATAGGATTAACAAACATCGGAATAAATACGATAGAGTTTGTAGGTAATAATTCACTGCAATATGTTGGAGGATATAGTGAAAGAATTGTAAAAACTTTACAAATAAAGGCTAAAACAACGAATAACGAGACAACAACATCTTTATCTTCTGATGCTTCACTAGCTTCTTTGCAGATTGAAAATATAGAATTTGAGCAACCATTTGAATCAGATGTTTTTGAATATACTGCTTATGCGCCACTTAATACTGAAACTATTAAGGTATTGGCTAAAGCAAGTAGTTCAAAAGCAACAATCAATAAAATAACTGAAACTGTTAAAGAAGGCTGGAATGAAATAGAAGTAGTTTGTGTTGCTCAAGATAAAACAACAAAAACATATAAAATAAAGTTATATGTTGAAGAAAAACCAAAAA
>JGI24709J26583_10002675_pt1 | contig 14486 bp, 11 predicted proteins | sample BioPla2DNA1_FD_26583 | JGI IMG/M metagenome (IMG submission 26583) | reverse complement strand
TAACTACGGCACACGTAACACAAGAAGCGCTAAAGCAAAAAGCAAACCAGTCGGACAATACACGCTTGACGGTAAGCTAATTAAAGTTTGGCAATCAACAAGGGAGGTTCAAAGACAGCTTGGCTTCAGCCAAGGCAATATTACCAGAGTTGCTAACGGCAAATATAAAACCGCTTACGGCTACGTGTGGAAATATATAGAAAAAGGAAAGTGACCTACTCCTTTCTATAGCTTGGTAAAATTGGTAAAACCTATATTGCTTAAAGTCTTCACGTTCTAAAGAATCTCCACCTATTAACTAGGTGAGTAGTTTACAACTATATATTCGTATAGTTTTTTGATATTATTATTAGAAAATAAATAGAAAGGAAGATATTTTGGCACTACCACCACTTAAAAAAAATAAAAAAATAAACAAAAAAGCAGAACTTCCTAGCTTTGATGAGATACCTAATACTAGTAAAAATGATATCCTTCAAGATGATGATATAAAAGAATTATCCGATAGTGAAGTTCAACAAGCTGAACGAAAGGATTTCTTTAGTGAATACCCAACACCTACGGAACATATCGTTCTGCCTGAAGTAGATACTGAAATTCAAGGAACAGAAGAATCTCCGTTCTTTGAAGAACCTAAACAGTCAGATACTATCGAAAATGACGATAAATTCGTAGATAAAAAAGATATGAAGATTATCCCTATTGGTGGGAAAAAAGCTAGAGCTAAAGATTTTGATAAACGGAAAAACTCTCTTACCCCTCTTAAACTCTTTAGAATTTTATTAATTATCGTTATTCTTGTCCTTTTTGGACTTGGTATTAAAAATACTTTTTACCCGAATAATAACTATACTAAAGAACAAATCTCTACTATAGCTCAAACTGCTGTAGGACAAACAGGCTTCCCGCTAGAAAAAGGCAAAGCCTTCGCTGAAAATTTCCTCGATTCATTCCTTCAATTCGATGAATCTGATACTTCTAATCAACAACTTATGAGTTACTTCTATGGAGAAGGTAATAATTCTGTAGCTAACGAACAAGTGCTAGAAAAAAATGGTTTCGATAATAAACAACATATTATTATCCATTCTAAAGTTTTCGATACTATTAATACAGCTGAAGATACTACTCTTTATAAACTATCAGCTTTTGTCTCTGATGAAAACGGTAACGAAAANAATCCAGATTCTTCTACCGCTGGTCATTGGGTAAGTTTCGCTGTTAACGTATACTATAATAAGAAAAATGACTCTCTTANCGTTGACCCTTCATCTCCTATCCGTATTCCTACTTACGCTATCANTAATAACCATAAAAATCCTAAAGAAGCTAAAATCGGTAACGGTACTCAAGATGATAATATGAAATCTAAACTTTTCCCTACTATCGCTGGTTTTGTTAAAGCNTATACTTCTTCTAGTATGTCTTCTCATAATGATATTTTACAATATATAGATAAAACTTCTGATACTTCCCTTACTAACGGTTTCGGCGGTGATGTTCAACTTGCTTCCGAATCAGATGATGAATCTATTGAAAACATTGTCATTTATGATACAGATTCTAAAAATGAATGGAAGGCTGATATTACTATTAATCTTAAAGAATCTAAAGAAGCTAATTCTGCAACTTATAAATCTAGATATATTATTACTATTAAAAAGAATAATGCTGGTAAATATGTGGTTACTAAATTCGCTCCTTATCTCTATATAACTGACAATGAAGAAAATTAATTGAAAGGAACTAATTATGCTTAATATGTTACAAACTCTTGACGGATTATCTAGTCTTACTGAATGGCTATTGAATTCTTGGGTTCAACCTGTTTTTATTCTTGTTGTAGGTGCTACTGCTATACTCCTATTAAAAGATAAAAAAATGCGTGAACTCCTTATCTTCGCTATCTTTGCAGCTATCGTAGGTGTTTTCGTTTTTCTTGGAAACGACATCTTTGGCGGTAATCGTGGTTTAACCGGCGTTGCGAAAAAAGCTGCAGATAAAGTTAACGTTGCTCAAGTCTATATTCGTAAATAATCTTATTTACTCATTAAAAAATAAGGCTACTTTTTAGTAGTCTTATTTCTTTTTATATATTTTATCAATACTATCTCTAAGATATTCGACATATTCCGAATATTTACTAAAATGACCTAAAAAAGCTGGAGAATAAATAATATCGGTAGTGCCGTCTTTATAAGTTACTACTTTCAACATTATTCCCTCGTCTCTATTGGGATATGGAATTTCTGTAGTAAAGGCTTCTTCATCTGCAAAGCCTAAAGCTTCCTTTGCTTTTTTATTCTCTGCTCGTAGTTCAGCTACTAAATCTTGTATTTCTGCTAAAAAATCTTCTGTGGTTTTTGTCATTCTTTACTTCCTTTCTTCAAGTGTCTTTCTAGTATATCATATATCTTTTTATTTGTAAAGAAAAACAACCGTGAACTACTCCTACTACCTACGCTATCGCTTAGAGGTAGGAGCTTCTTGGGTAAAGCGCTGACTTATTAGTTAGCTGACTAACCAACAGCGGTTACACTAATTTACCAAGCTATCCCCGTAGTCCCTACGGTTCATTATATTATTTCTATTCTGTTAGAACTAGACTAATCTTAGTCCTTCATAGAGAATATTAAGACTTGCGTTTATATCTCTATCGTGATGACTTCCACAATTTGAACAAGTCCACTCACGGATAGACAGCGCTTTTTTCCCCGTGCTATATCCACAGTCTGAACATATTTGAGAACTAGGATACCAACGGCTGATTTTTGATATAGTTTTCCCATACCAGTCTGCCTTATATTCTAGCATTCTAACAAATTCAGACCAAGACACATCACCAATAGCTTTCGCTAATTTATGATTTTTCATAAGATTTTTACTTGATAAGTCTTCAATACAGATGACATCGTGGTTCTTGATAATCTCTGTACTTAACTTATCCAAAAAATCTTTGCGTTTATTAGCTATTTTCTCGTGTATCTTAGCTACCTTGATACGCTGTTTCTGATAGTTTCTGCTCTCAGATAATTTACGACCAGAGTTTTTAGCTATCGAAGCACGGCGTGATAGAATTTTTTGTTCTTTCGCTAATTTCTTCGATAGCCCTTTTAGGAATCTTTTATTTCCAATCTTTTCACCTGTCGAGAGGATAGCAAAATTTTCTAAGCCAAGGTCAATCCCTACACTTGAGCCAGTTTTTTGGGAAGGTGAAATTTCTGCTTCACATAAAATGGAAATATAATATTTTCCTGTCGTTGACATTGAGATAGTCGCACTCTTAATAGTTCCGAGTATTTTTCTATGTAGTCTAACTTTTACCCAGCCTATTTTAGGAAGCTTTACTTTTCCATTCTCTACTACAAGAGTTCCATTCTGATTGTTTGTTTTATAAGACTGACGATAACGTTTCGCTTTGTATCTTGGAAAACCAAAGCCAGAACGGAAAAACGATTTATAGGCTTTCTGTAAATTAAGTTGAGCGTTTGCTAGCGCTAAACTATCCACTTCTTTTAGCCAAGGATATTCTTTCTTATATTGAGCTGGAGTATTGTTTAGAAATTCTCCTGTTTCTTCATAATACTTAATTTTATCTGCTAACATCATATTCCAGATTGCACGAGCACAACCAAATGTCTTAGTAAACATTTCTTTCTGCTCTTCGTTAGGATATAATCTAAATTTGTAGGATTTTTTAGTCATATCTTTTATCCTTATTTATATTCTCACAAAACAATAGAGTCTGTCAAGAAATTTTATATTTCTAGTCTGTGGTATTGAAGCCCTTATATTCCACACCTAAAGGGGTCTTACGGGCTGTTCCTGTTGTTTATTTTCTTTAGTCTATTCCAATTCCATACCAAACTTCGTCTCCACAATGGGAACATAGTGGTAGACCTTGATAAAAATCATCTTCATCTACAAAATTCTCCACAACACATACATAAATCTTTCTTTCCATACCATATTTCTATTTCTCTATAAAAACTTTTCGGTGAGTCTGAGCCGTGAACAGTGTTGTATATAGAATCTCCTTCTTTATATCCATATTTATTTCTAATTGTTCCTTCTTCTGCCAAATTTGGGTCGGTATTCCCCATTAGTTTTCGCCATTCGGCTATCGCATTTCGTTTCTGCAATATTCCAAAGAGAACTTCGCCTGAAGTCATATATTTTAACAAGTCTGGGAAAAAGGGTTTATCTATTAAATGCTGATAATGCTCCTTTATAATTTCTTCTGTTGGAACTACTCGTTTTAAATTCCGAATTAAAAATCCGTTTTCTCTAATTATAGATAGTATTTCTTCTTCTTTTTTAGCTTTTAATACTTCTGGCTTAATAATAAAAAATGTAAACTGTCCTTTTTTCATATGTATTTTTTATTCCTTTTTATTTCTAATATATTATATTTTTTATTTCTATTATACCATAGTTTTTCTATTTCGTAAAATTAATTCTGAGCGTGATTTTTAGTCGCCTAAGTACAGTACATCATCTCCCCCAAAAATGGGCAAAAACAGGGCAAAAAACCTGCAAATTCCTTCGATATAACGTATACAAAATCAACGAGAGGAAAATTCTAAAATGCAATTTTTACAGTATTTTTTATTCTAATTTATATTCATATAAAATAAAAGCATTTTCTTTAATCAAATCTCTTGACAATATAATATATGTATTATATAATATATTCAGAAAGATGAAAGAGAGATAAATAAAAATGAAAATCTTAGCTGACTATCTTATTGATGAAATTAATAAATATTGTAGAAATTTCTATACTGATGATTATGAAGACCTTGAATATAGAAGTATCATACAAAAAATTGGAAAATATCAATATATCGTTCCAGAAATCATTTATGAATGTTATACAAAAATATTATCTAATACAGATGATTTAAAAATTAAAAACTGGATTGAGAAAAATCCTAATTCAGTATTAGCTAATATGGCTCATTACGATACAGCTCCTAAACCTCTTTATTCTGTATTTTCTTATAAAAACAATGCTTATCTTTACAAAGATTCTAATAATTCTATATCCTTTGATAAAGATAAAACAGATATTACCAAAAAAGATTATAAGTTTTTATTCTCTGTAGAAGAACTTTACGAAAATCATTTTGCTAGTTCAATTGAAAGAAAACCTTTTGATTGTTCTCTTATTGAAGGAGTTAGTTATGATTTATCTAAACTAGATTCAGAAATGGTATTCAAAGATTTTATTTATGACGAATTAAATAAATCAAAACGATATTATCAATCTGATGACTACTTATACTATTTTGATGAAAAATCTTCTAAACAAAGGATTAAAGCTATTAATAAATGTTTAGATTTCATTTCTAAATATGATAATAAATAAGACTTGGTTATTATCCCAAGTCTTTTTTATATTGGTTTTAGTAAGCGAAAAATATATTTTTATTACACTTCCCTCTAGAATCGATTTTAAACCCTCTAGGAGCTTCTCTACGAGCTTTTAGAGTCTTCTGAGTATAATTATATATCAGAGAGCTAAACGAGCGTACAGAGCGTTTTAGACACCTTAGAATTGTTTTACTAAATTATATATGTATATAATAAATAACATAGAAATTCTAAATAAATTCTGAAAAAGGAGTTGACAAAGAAGGTATAATACAGTATTATATATTTGTAATCATAATATAATCATTCATATTTGTTAAAAAAGGGAGAGTCTTTTCTTAGATTCTACCCTTTTTTATTATCAATAAATAATATATTTATCCTAAAAATACAATAGAAATATAACCTTTCTTAGACAATTCACTCTAGAATCAATTCTAGCCCCTCTAGCTGCTCTTCTACGAGCTTTTAACGCCTTCCGAGTATAATTCTATACCAGAGACCTAAACGTCCGTACAGAGCCTTCTAGACCCCTTAGAATCGATTCTCTTTTTACATAAAAATCCAATATAAAAAATACCCCTATTTATATATATAGGGGTATTTTATTATTATCCATTATAATGATAATCGTTCTTCAATACATAATCAAAATAAATTTGGTCTGGAGCTTTACTTCTAGCTTCTTTTAAATAACATTTACCAGAAAGGAACGCTTCACATAACTTATGTTCCATTGTTAAATGATTCTCTTCTTGATAGGCTCTTATTTCATCTAACCTATCTTCTGCTATTAGTTTTCTTATTTTATAATCTATTGTTAAAATTTCCCTAACAGCAAATCGTTTCTTTCCGTCTTTTGTTTTCACTAAAGCTTGATTAACTATACCTCTTAAAACATCTCCTAAGGTTGCTAATATTCTTTTCTGCTCTTCTCCTTGGAATAATGAACGTATTCTGTTTAAGGTAGTTACATTATTTACTGTATGTATTGTACTCATTGCTAAGTGACCAGTTTCTGCTGCTCTTAAAAACTCTGATACTTCTGTATGATTTCTTACTTCTCCGATTAGTATATAATCTGGATTTTGTCGCATTGCACCAGTCAAACCATTTTCAAATGTTAAACAATCCTCTGGAACTGCTCTTTGTATTACCATTGATTTTCCGTCTGGAGGATATATAGCTTCTATTGGCTTTTCTATTGTTATAATCTTCTTATTTCTAGTTAATTGTATATCTCGTAATATACTTGCCATTGTTGTAGAATTATGTGTAGGTATTAAGCTTTCACTTATCATATAACTATGACTCTTACTTGTTACTTCAAAACAATAATAATCTTCATAATTATCTTCTATTTCTTCTATACTTTCTATTAAAAATCCTCTATTCTTAGATTCTTTTTCTACATATAATTCTTTACTATTTAATTTCTTTATAAAATAACCTAAGGAAGAACCTATTACACAAGCTCTCTGACAACTTATCTCATCTTTATAGCTATATATATTTTTATAGTTCTCTTTTCCTAAGTTCTCAAACTCTGATTTTCTATCATCTTTTCCTTTGGAACTAGTTTCTTCAGTAGGTGTGAATTTCCTTGGTATTAATAATTTTAATTCTTGGTGACTATATAACCAATCGGTATCTACTTTTACTAATACACTCTTATTATTATATATATACCATTCGTGACGACCACTAGCTTTTATTTCTTCTCCATTACTAAATTTAATTTTATAAAATTTATCTTTAGATTCTGCTTGGTGGATTGATAAAACTTCAGTCGGTTCTCCGTCTTTATCTAATAATATATCTCCTACTTTTACATCACCTACTCGTTTTATCTCTTTTTGTAATGGTATTAATATATCTTTATGTATAGCTTTCCCACTACCAGTTGGTCCACATACCAAGATTGCTCCTGAACTATTATCGAACCAACTTTCTACTTCTGGTTCTATTCCTAAATCAGATTTCTTTGGAATCTTATCTGAGATAGTTCTAAATACTAGGAAATCTGCGTCAAACGTTTTCCCTACAGAAACTCGGAATCTTCTTGTTTTAAAATCTCCAAACCTTATTTCATAAGAAGTATCGTATTCTCTTTCTACTACATATATAGATTGAGCTTCGTTACTTAAAACTCCTTTCATTATATCTTCCATTGTTTCTCTATCTGGTATAGCAAATTGCGGTTGTTTTACTATATCTCCTAATATAGTAAATGCTATCTGTTGATTAGGTGCTATATGTATATCACTTGCTCCAGCTTCTATACCATATGATAAGATTAAATCTAAGTTTATTAACCCAGTCCAACCACTTTGTATCCAATCATCTACATATCTGTCTTCAGTGGACGGACAAGGTTCAAAACTTTCTGATATATCACGTCTGTTATATTCTTTATTTATATCTGATAAACTTGGTAATTTTTTCATTTTTCCCCTTTATATGAATTTCCATACATCTTTAATTGGTGGTAAAACTTTCCCTTCTATATCTTTCATAGCTACTATTCGTAGTCTATCAAAACCTAAAAAGTCTCGAGCTTCTATTAAAGTTTTTGCCAACCTTTTCTCATTTACTATATATACGACTTCTTTATAAATTCTATCATCTTGTTGATATACTCTTAGTCTATTTATATAGTACTCTTTCTTTCTTACTCGTCTTTCAACTTCTACGGCTATATTTTCGGGACTTCCGTCTGGATTCCTATCTCGTTTTATTACCATATCTGGTATTACTGTAGGGTCTGTTATTCGCATAGGATATAATATATACATAAATTCATTCCCTACAAAACATTCTGGACTAGGACCTTCTTTTCCTTTATTTTCCCATTCTAACCATAATCTATTTGTTTCATTCCGTCCTACTGTTTTCAATCTTGCCGTCATATTTTCTCCCTTAGGAGTTCTTTTCTTATCACTAGCTATTACTCCTAAAGAACTTCTATAAAAATACTCTGGTATTATTGTTTCCCCTTCATAATAATTATCTCTAAAATATCTATGCTTTTGAGGATAATCTGGTAAATCTAATATATTATATTTATTAGAATATATCATTGCTCCTATATAGTTAGTTATCGCTTTATTGGATATAGATACTTCTCCTATACTTCTTAATGGATTCCTTGGTTTTTCTCCCATTAGCATTATATATCCTACTTGTGATAAATAATAAATTGTTTTTGTCCCTAATACAACTTGCTCTTTTATACAAGCCATTTTCTTTAATTTATTTAATTGTCTGGATACTGTTAAATAATCTTTATTTAATGCTATTGAGATTGTTTTTAATCCACTATGACTAAACCTTAGTAAGAAGTCCATTAATATATAGTCACCTAACGTTAATACAGGTCGTCTCATTCCTCTTACTTTATTTCCATTCTTTTTCCTTACTGGTTCTGTATATATAGGTTGATTTATACCTAATGTTAATAAGCGTTCTTTTTCTTTCTTACTTAATAATTTATTCGTGTTTGATAATAGTTCTAGTAACTCATCTTGTGTTACATTTAACGTCTTTAATAAACTTAAATAAGAATTACCACTTCGTAAACTTCTTAAATATTCCCCTTTCTTTTGTGTCCCCTCTTTAGCTGTACTTTGACTATATTTCTTAATCTTTCTTTGACTTTCCTCTTGATATCGCTTAAATGATTTTGCATAATCTGGATTATCATAATATTCTAATAGCTTATTTTTCTTTACTTCTGCTATTACATCTTTCTTTCTATTTTTCCTTTTTCTTTTAATTAAATCTGCTACAGAAGTACTATCATCTAACATTACGTGTTTACTCTTATCATTTAATACTCGTAGCTGTCCTAAGGATTCTATCTTTTTATCTATCTCTGCTTTATAGCTTTCTTGAGTATCTTCATCAGCTTCTATATCTAATAAATTATGTAAGCCTTCTCCTATAGATTGCTGTTTTCCAGTATGTTGTATATTATCGTGAAATACTCCTACTTCCTTTCCACTTAAAGGAATTCCCTTATGTCCAAATCTTTGTTCTTCTGTTAGAGTTGAAGTCCTTTTCTTTTTAGGAGCGAGTTTCTTTGCTATTTTCTTTTCTCCCCAAGTACTTGGCTCTATTTCCCAAGGGATATTATCTCCTTCTCCTAAATTTATTTCATCGTCATATCCTAAGTCTACTTCATCTTCTTTATCATTGGATATATGAGATAAATCCATTTCGTCTTCATAGTCATCATATTCATATTCTGGTAATATACTTATATCTGTACTATCTTCTTCTGTATTAGAAGTATTAGATTCTTCTGTAGTACTCTCTTTTAGACTTCTTAAATCTAACTCTTCTTCATAGTCTTCTTCCCAAGGCCATTTAGTATTTTCTGCCATTGCTTATCCTTTCTTTATTTTTATTAATTATATTACTCTTATTTATATTAGTATACTTTTTATATTTATTGATTTTCTATAATACTATATTGTATCCTATCTATAACATTTTTTCTACTCCTTTTTATTGCTGGGCTTTCCTTTTATATATAGTATATCTTATATATAATATATTTATTCATATTCTTTAATACCATTTCTGTTAACTGTTTTTATCTATGTGGTTAACTATTAATTAGATTGATTTTATTCGTATTTTCAATATTCGATTTTAAAGTGTTTTGAACACCTATTTTTGGAATCTTGCAAATTTCTTCGATGTTTTCGAGGTTTTTCGAAAACTCATTTTTCTAAAAATCCAATTTTCCTTGGTACGAGTCGTTTTATTTATATTATTCATCGATATATATCGTGCTTTATATATATTATTCTTGAAAATAATTTCTTTCGTATTTATTAATATCAATTGCAATTATATGACTTGTTTATTTTATAAATTTTTGTGCGAAAAAATTATTAACGACCGCTCCGCACTCCACTCCCTCGGTACACTTCGTTGCCCTCGATTCGTTTCGCTTGTCGCTGTGCGCCTTTCCGTTTTGTAGGGTGCGGCGGACTTAATGCTAAGTCACGCAATCACAAATTCTCCAAGGAGAATCAGTGAACCGCTACAGTCCCTACAGCCACATCAAGACGCCTTCGCTACCTAGGGTACAACGCTACAGCAAAAGTCACAAAGTTCCTAATGCAATAGCTTGTCTCCCTAGTCCGCTCAGAGTCCTCACTAGAAAGGTAAACGCTACAGTAAAGAGCTGAATCGTTGCAGAGAACAATTCTAAGCTCGTTCGCTATACCCGTTCGGACAGAGGTTCGAGACTCCTTCCCAATGCCAAGGTCGCAAGCTCCCAAGGCAAAGGTCAGTCCCTACTCCCCTCGCTCACTGCGTTCGCTGTTCACTCCCAATGCCAAGGTCGCAAGCTCCCAAGGCAAAGCTCGTTCACTCCTCGTCACAACGTTAACTCCAACGGTGCTATCAGAGATACCACCTTAGCGTAAACGCTACAGTGGAGTTACGAGTTCCTCGGAATCTAAGATAGCAGATTCTACTTCTAACAAAAAGATAGAAGCAAACTAAGAGTTAGAAGAGCGCCAGCCCCCAACGCAAACTCAAGTGTATATCCACGTCATATTCAAGAAGACGTTATCTCTAAGCTAGGCAAAGGGGGAACACGGTCAGCGAAGCTGTGTCTAAAGCGGTAAGCTTCGCTTACGTCTGAAGGAGTGCCTTCAGAAGCTTTAGACTGTAAGTCCTAAAGGACTTATCCGTGTGAGCAGGTATTCATAATAGAGGTTCTATATGTATTAGGTATAAGGTGCAAGGAGCAATCTCATAAATGAATACCAGTAAGCTGATAAATGTAATGGAAGGAGGGACGTGTGAAACGGAACGTTGAACGGGAGCAGAAAGCGAAACGGTACGTTGAGCAGTGAACGAGAAATGGGCGAAAGCCTATTTCGCAAGTTCACGAGCGACTGCAAGGAGCGATTCTGCCACCCCGAACGAAGTGAAGTAAGTCCGACTGAAATGGCAAATTAAAAAAGCTATAAAGGTATGATACGATTGCGAGGAGCACCCCGATATGATAATACAATAAAACAGAATATTAGTATCCGCCACAAAGGGTAGCACTTAAGTACTTACAATCCCAAAGCATACTAAAGGTTAAAACACAAAATCAAGAGTAAGAGGAATCTAGCGAACGGAGTGCAAACGTAGTGAGCGGGTAGCCCAAAGCATACTAAAGGTTAAAACACAAAATCAAGAGTAAGGAGAAGACTAGCGAACGGAGTGTAAACGTAGTGAGCGGGTAGCCCAAAGGCAAATAAAAATAAGTGGAGTAATCTAAGGTTAAGGGCGAGCGGAGTGAAACGGAGCGAGGAAAACAGAGGAAATAGAAAAGTAAGGGAGTCAAAAAATCCAGACGAAAGTTTAGGAAAGAAAGAGAGAAAAAGAGAGTCTTCAAAATCGTCTCAAGGGCGAAAGCCCGAGAAACTCGGTTACATATCTCTTTTTTCTTTTTTTTTAATTTTTTCATTCATAATATATTATTAAATACGAATAGAACTATTATCATTAAAACAAAGCATTAAATATTTTTATATTAAGGACAATAAAAAAGCACCAGCTCTTCCTGATGATTTTTAAACATATTTCCACACGTAGCCGTATGCTGTTTTTCTTTTGCCTTGTACGGCATTACTGATGTTTCCGTGTAAAAAGCCAAGCTGTCTTTCAACTTCCATTGTTGATTGCCAAACTTTGATTAGCTTGCCTTCAAGCGTGTATTGACCTACCTGTTTGCTTCGAGCTTTAGCACTTCTTGATTTACTATCTGTCAAGTCTTATTTAAAAAATATTTAAATTTATTTAGAGCTTTCTAATTCTTATATATACGAAATAAGAATAGAAAAATAAATAATATATACACACTTCTTTGTAAAAACTTGGTATAAGAAGTTAGGTTCTTTTTAAATGATATATTTTTTATAAAATTATTATTATATATAAAGAGTACTTTTGTAGGAACAAAAATTATCAAAAATATTTCTATATCTCTTGCTATATATTATATATAATATATATAGAAAGTAAGGAAGAGAGAAAAATAAAAATGTTTGAGAAAATGGTTAATAAAGTAAAAAATAGTTCTTTGGTTAAGTTTTTACAAAAAGAGTGTCAAGAAGAAACAGACAAGTATATTTTAGGTATCCAATTAATTGTAGTTATTCTACTACTCGTAGTAAAACATTTTTTGTAATAATTATAACTATAATAACAAAGATAAAAGAAGACGGTCTCCCGTCTTTATTTTTTATAATTCAAATTATATAGAACAGATATAATTATTAGAGATAAATAAGTAACTATGTGAAGTTTTTACTTATTTTCGTTTTTTATGTGACATAATAGGACAAAGAAGGTATATCTATTTTACTTTCTATTCATTTTATATATATAGTAAAATTGATTACATATACTTTAATATTTTTAAATATATATAATTAAGATAATTTTTTGTAGGAGAGTTATTTTACAGAATATAATTATATAGTTGCATTTAAGAGAGTAAGTTTTTAGATAGAGGAATAAAAGTTTATAATAACTAGGAAGTAGGTATTAAGAGAATACAGAAAGAGAAGTTAAAAGATAAGAAAAATAAAAAGCCCAATAGAAGGGCTTATAAAAATATAAATATTTTACAGCTACAGAAAAATATAACAGAAATGATAGGGTCTATATTTTAACATTTTAGTCTTTTACTTCTTCAGCATACTTCCAATAATTATTTACCTCATAATTTTTGATTTCATCTTCAGTTAATTTGTATTTATCCATTTCTTTCCAACGTTCAGATTGAGTAATAATATCTACAACAATCTTATTATCTCCATTAGCAAGGAAGAGATAGTCATTATGAAAAAGGACGAAAAACAACCCGTAAAATATATTTTATTACACATTTACGGTTTCATAAGCACTGAAATTATATATTGATAAAACAGATAATAAAAAAACTTCTATAATTAGAAGTTTTTTATTTTTATTAATAAGTAAAGACGTGATAGTATAACATACTTTCATCATTATTTTTCATTAAGTCAAAAATGTTTTCTAAGAAATCTTTATCAGCTTCATTTTCTTCAATGAAAGGTGTAAGGAAAACATCTTCATCATTATTATAGAAGAAATATACATTTTTATAACTATTAACAAAATTTAAGAAATCTTTATATAAAGTATTTTCCTCAATTGTTAGAGTATCAAGAAGGATTCCACGGTTATCATAAGCTTCAAGTTTCATTTTTATTTATCTCTCTTTCTTACTTTCTGAATATATTATATAACATATATAGTATATTGTCAAGAGATAAATAAGAAAATTATTCGTTTTCTTTTATTTTTGAATATGAATAATAATAAGCTGTACTTAAACCTTTTCTCTCTATATCTTTAGTCGTCCCCTCTGCTTTTCTAATTAGGAGAATATCTCCGATATGAATATTCTCATCATTTCTAATAATGAAACTAGTATCAAATTCTGATATTTTTATTTTTTTATCTAAGTCTAAATTAGAAGTAGTTGTTGTATCTGGGAAGACTATATATTTGTTTCCTTTTTTTGCTTCAACTTTACCAACATAATACTTATAATAAATTTCCCCAAATTCATCAGGCTTAAGGTCAAAAGCAGATTTTACGATATTTCTATCTTTATAATCTGTTGGTAGTATAATTCGTCTATTTTTATCTCTTTCTTCGTTATAAAGAGTCGATTTAGTGTGTGGATTTCCACAACCCAAAAGGAAGACTAAACAGGCACTAAATACTGCCATTAGAGTAATTTTTCTAAACTTCATTTTAATATATCCCTCTTTCTATATTTTAATACTTTTTTGTTATTCATTGTTATTTTTTATCCTTACTCTTTTACTAATATATAAGTACATCTAATATATCAATATTTTCAAAAAATTCTAAAGGGAAATTCAATTTTTTTAGTTTAGATAATAATTCAGTAAATTTTTCTGCATTATTTATATCTGTTTTTATTTTAGTCATTTTTCCTTCTAAAAACAACAAAACAGGGAATAATAAGAAAACCGCTCCTAAAATAATCAACTTATTATCTGGAATGGTAACGTTTATGCAAATGACAATCCTGA
>JGI24709J26583_10002670_pt1 | contig 14506 bp, 14 predicted proteins | sample BioPla2DNA1_FD_26583 | JGI IMG/M metagenome (IMG submission 26583) | reverse complement strand
TTATTTACTATACCGGAACGGGGGTAGCGGCTGCTCATACGGCTGGGGTAGTAGCTTTAGTGTTTGAATGGTCATCGGTTCGTGGAAATCTTCCAGGTATGGATAATGTTGCAATGAAGAGTTTTTTAATACGTGGTGCTAGAAGGAGCCCCAATATTTCATATCCCAATCGAGATTGGGGTTATGGTATCTTAGATGTTTTTAATACTTTTGATTTTTTAAGATCCAATATCGGTGGCTTTTAGTTCAAGATATAAAATTGGTAAATTAAGAATGAATCGATATAATAAAACATAAAATTGAAAATCAAATGTATAAACTTTCCCATTTTACAAACAATATTACTAGGTAAAATCAATTGTGTAAATTTAACTCATAGTATATTATGTAAAACGGAGGAAGATTATATATGAAAGCAACTGGAATTGTAAGAAGAATAGATGATCTTGGTCGTGTTGTAGTTCCGAAAGAAATTAGGAGAACCTTAAGAATTAGAGAAGGGGATCCCTTAGAAATTTTCACGGATAGAGAGGGAGAAATAATACTGAAAAAATATTCTCCAATTGGAGAACTGGGTCAATTTGCAAAGCAATATGCAGATGCTCTGGCACAATCAACAGGGCATATTATTGCAATTACAGATAAAGATCAGTTNATAGCGGTTGCTGGATCTACCAAGAAGGAATTGCTTTCAAAAGGAATTAGTCACGATTTGGAAGAGGTAATCAATGAAAGAGAAAATGTAATAGCAAGTAGAGAAGATAAGAATTTTGTAAAGATAATAAATGAAGATGATAGCGAATATTTGTATCAGGTAATATATCCAATTATCAGTGAAGGAGATGCCATAGGTTCCGTAATTATCCTTTCAAAAGATCCGAAAACAAAATTTGGGGATACGGAATTAAAATTAGCTAGTACTGCTGCGGTATTTTTAGGAAGACAGATGGAGCAGTAAGAAATAAAAATATATAATAAAAGTGGGGCTGTCGCACTAAATGTGCGGCGCCCTTTTTGCATTAGTAATGTTTATCACATATTCCTTCGGAACATTTGTATCGTAGACACGCTCTTTTCTTTTTACATTAGTAATTTTATCACATATTAAATTTACAAAAAAGCATGTGACGATCAATCCAACAGAGACACGTTCTCTTTATGATTTTTCAATTGTTAAAGCGACAGCCCCTTTATTTCTAGTTGTAATACCATATCGATTTTTGCTATAATATGGTTTAATAACTGGTACAAGAAAGAATGGGAGATAGGAGCAAAAGATGCAAAAATATCAATTTGATGAATTTATGGAGATTATCCGTAAATTAAGAAGTAAGGATGGCTGTCCCTGGGACAGGGAGCAGACCCATGAAAGTTTAAAAACTTGTCTTTTAGAGGAGTGTTATGAAACCATTGAAGCAATTAATAATAAGGATTATGAGAATTTGTGTGAGGAGCTGGGGGATATTCTTTTACAGGTGGCACTTCATAGCGTGATTGCAGAAGAGGAAACCAAGTTTAATATTAACGATGTGATTACACAGGAAGCAGAAAAGATGATTCGAAGACATCCTCATGTATTTGGAAATGTTACTGTTGAGGATAGTCAAGAGGTTATCAACAATTGGGAAGATATTAAAAAGCTTGAAAAGAAGACAGATAATATTGCTGATGAATTGCAAATGGTTCCCAAAGCTCTTCCAGCAACCATTCGAGCAGAAAAAGTACAAAAGAAAGCAGCAAAAGCGGGGATGGATTTTACGAGCTATGAACAGGTGCTGGAAAAGGTTTATGAAGAGCTAGAAGAGCTGAAAGAATCCATAGAAAAAGGGAATAAAGAACTTATTCAGGAGGAATTTGGCGACCTTTTATTTACAATAGTTAATTTGTCTCGGTTTTTACAATTAAATGCAGAAAATTCCTTGACAAATGCGACTAATAAGTTTATAAATAGATTTATAGATGTCTTTACTTTAGCAAAGAGTAGGGGCACCAATTTATGTGAACTATCCCCCGAAGAGCAAGATCTTTTATGGAGGGAAGTAAAATAACTGTTAGGTTATAAACATATTAACAAATACTTTAGAGGAGGAGCGATTCCATGAACAAAGCGGAATTGGTTGCAGCGATTGCTGAAAGAACTGAATTTTCAAAAAAAGATTCAGAGAAAGCATTAAAGGCTTTTATTGATGTAGTAACAGAGGAATTAGCAAAGGGAGAAAAGGTTCAACTCGTTGGATTTGGTACTTTTGAAGTAGTAGAAAGACCAGAAAGAACTGGTAGAAATCCTTTAACAAAAGAAACCATTACCATTGCTGCTTCTAAAGCACCTAAGTTCAAAGCTGGTAAAGCATTAAAGGACGTTATTAACGCATAATAGACAAAAAACAAAAACAAAAGAGGCTGTTTTAAATTCCGGATCTCAGAGGGGTGTAGGGTTTTTAAAACAGTCTTTTTAATAATTTATAGTTAATATTAAGGCGGAAGAGATATGAGATTAGATAAATATTTAAAAGTGTCCAGATTGATTAAAAGAAGGACTGTGGCAAATGAAGCTTGCGATGCTGGGAGAGTTATGGTAAATGGAAAGCCAGCAAAGGCTTCAGTAAATGTTAAAATTGGTGATATTATCGAGATAGGTTTTGGAAGTAAAACAGTGAAAGTGGAAGTCCTAGATTTGCAGGAAACTACAAAGAAGGATGAAGCGAAGGAGCTTTATAAGTATCTGTAAAACTGTCATGAACCAGCAAGTCTCCTCATATACTTAACAAGGTAACCTTGGTTAAATTTATATGAGGAGGCTTTTTTATGGATGAAAAATTGCAAGTATTAAAGGGGCACAAGTTAAATATCATTGGAAGGAAATCGGCTTTAATTACCGGTGTAAATGATGTCTTATCCTTTGATGCTAATGAAGTTTTGCTTCAGACAGAGCAAGGAATTTTGATGATTCGAGGGAATGAACTTCATGTTAATCGTTTGACCCTGGAGAAAGGTGAAGTTGATATTGATGGAAGAATCGATAGCTTAACATATTCAGACACAGCGAATTATGGGAAATCCGGTGAATCTCTATTTGGTAGGTTATTTAAATAAACAATAATTTGAGGGCAAGCCTTACCGATACCATATAGGCGAAACATTTGGATGGAGGTTACTATGAACAAAGCTATCGCTATTGAAATGCAATTTTTTCTGGTCTCAATTCTTTGGGGTGCTATTATTTTATTTGTTTATGATCTTCTCCGGATTTTCAGAAGATTGTTTAAGCACAATGAATTTTTTATTGCTATAGAGGATTTAATATTCTGGGTTCTGGCAAGTTTATTTATATTTATTATGATGTATCAACAAAACAATGGAATCATTCGAGGTTTTTCTATAATGGGTATGGGAATTGGGATGGTATTATATCATTTTGCCCTCAGTGAGCTATTTGTTTCCTTAGTAACCAAACTGATACATATTTTGTTAAAACCACTTAAAATTTTATATCAAAAGCTAAGAAAGCTACTAAGCTTTTTGTTAGGAAAAGGGAAGAAAGTAATAAAATTCTTATTATTAAGATTGAAAAAAACCATAGCTTCCGTTAAAATAGCTTTAGATAAGAAAAAACAGAAAAGACTTGCCAAAAAAACAAAGAGGCAAGAAGTGAGACTTGCTCGTAAGAAAGCGAAAGAGAAAGAACGAGATATAGGGAAAAAGAAGAAAGAGGATCAAAAGAAAAAAGCAAAATCGAAGCAAGGAAAAAGGAAATCAAGGCATAGGAATACAAATACCAAATCCGGCAATCATATAGTACAGATGGAAAGGATGGAGCGTAATCGAATCAAGTAGGGTTTATAGGGGGATGAGGCTATTATGAGAGGAAGATATAAAAGTGGTACTGGCATTGGCATTATTACTTTTTTGGTACTTATGATATGTGGAATTGTGGTTATTCGAATGGTAGGCCTTACGGAGGAAAAAAAGAAGCTAGAAGCCCATACCATGGAGTTAAGTTCTCAGATCCAGATGGAGGAAGAACGTTCGAAAGAAATTGAAGAACTAAAAAATAAAATGAAAAGTAAGGATTTTATTAAAAAGGAAGCAAGGGACAAGCTGGGACTGGTAGAAAAAGATGATATTATATTGGTACCGGAAGAGGAATAAGGGTTAAAAAGTTCAGATTTGATACCAAAAGGTTAAAAAATGCCAGATAAATATATTAAGAAAGGCATTGACAAGATAGAAGAAAGCAGATATAATTACATTCGTGGCTTTGGCGAAGTAGCTCAGTTGGCAAGAGCACGCGGTTCATACCCGCGGTGTCGGCGGTTCAAATCCGTCCTTCGCTATGATGGTATGAAAGAGTTGTTAAGTTAGCTTAACAGCTCTTTTTTTGTTAATTTCTTATATTCTTAAATTATTTTATCCCCCTATAATCGATAGAATCAGCTTTTCTATGGAATTCTTGTCAAAAAGTTTTTTGAAAATTCGTATTTCTTTTGACAAAGATTGCAAAGTACACTTCCTATAATAACAAGCACAGTCATTGCTACATCATGTTTTGAAAACAGGAGGAAGTGTATAGATGAAAAACAATAAAGGAAAATCAATCCTTATCAATTTATTGGGTATTATTATTGCGAGAGCAGCGTTTTTTGGAATGAATCCTCTGGCCATAGGATATTTCACAGCACTTTATATGGAAAAGGTAGGAGGGGTTTTGGCTCTTATCTGTGTAATGATGGGTGTAGTAGCGGTTATGCCATTAATTGATATATTGAAACTACTATTGACCATGGTTACGACTATTGTCATAATGGAAGCCCCTATCATAAATAAAAGAAAGATACCCCAGCCAATTCTTTATGCATTAGGCCCCATTGCTTTAGGCGTATTTTCGGTGATGGAGGCAGCGGCGGGGGGAACCATCGGCGAAAACATTTTATATGCTTTGGTGGAGGCTGTGATAGCCTTTGTATCCAGCTATATATTTCGTAGTGCTATAGTCTTTGTCATGGGATCTGGAAAAGGATTGAAAATGAACAATGAACAGATGGTTAGTATGGCAATCATTGTTGCAATTATCATCTATGCAATCCCTGATTTCTCAGGATCATTTATCGCCCCGGTTGAGACAGTAGTTTATTTTATTGTTTTGTTTTTTACCTACAAATATGGAGCAGGGCAGGGAACCATGACAGGAGCAGTTTGTGGATTTGCCTTAAGTCTACGGGGGGCGCCCTTAACTGATGTGGGTCTTTTAACCATGATGGCAATCATTCCAGCCATCTTCAGAGAAATGGGCAGGATACCTACTTCGTTAATATATCTTATTACAGCAGTCCTTATGGATATCCTACAGAATGGGGAAAAGTTCTCTTTGGAAGGAATGGGAGCTTTGGCCTCGGCAGTAGTTATTTTTTTGTTACTACCCAGAAGTATGTTATATCGGATCGATGCCTTAGGAGGCACAGGAAAGCAGGAAATGTTGGCCGCCCAAAATTTAAGAAAAATAGCCAAAACTCGTTTGAATATATTTTCGGAATCTTTCTTGAAATTATCAAAAACCTTAGATACCATCACAGAAAAGCAAATGAAGTTAAAACAACAGGAGATCAATCGTATCTTTGAAGACTTGTCCGAAAAACTTTGCAAAAATTGTAGTAATTGTAATATATGTTGGGAAAAGAATTTTCAAGAGACCTACCAAGCGGCTTGCAATTTGTTTGAGGCGGCTGAAGAAAAGGGATTTGTTCAAAAAGAGGATATCCCAGAGTATTTTTTAGCGGATTGTATTTGTGTTGATGAATTTATTAAGGAGACAAACCGTGGTTTTGAAATAGCCAAATTAAATTATATTTGGCATAATCGTATCGCAGAGAGTAGAGAAGTAATAGCGGAACAATTAAAGGAGGTATCTTCCGTTATTCAGGATATTACCGGTGAAATATATGAGGGCACTTTGGTAGCTAAGGCAGAGGAAGAAAAGCTAATCCGGAGACTGAAGGCAGAGCATGTCTTGATTAAGGAAATAACAATCATGGAACGAGGAGACAAGCGAAAGGAGATCTATCTGACAGCTGCTTGTAGAAAAGGCACCTGTATGACGGCAAAAGAGGCAGCCGCCATCTTGGGAGAAGTCTTAGGAATACGCTTTATGGTTTCAGAAGCCTCTAAAACTGTAATATCTAAAAATTATGATCACTATATATTTATTGAGGACACCAAATTTAAGGTTCTTACTGGTGTAGCAAGGGCAATGAAGGAAAGTGTCTCGGGAGATAATTTTTCTATATTAAAAATGGAGACTGGTGAGGTTATGGTAGCTTTGTCTGATGGAATGGGGACAGGACAGGAAGCTGGCGAAGAAAGTGAAACTGTTATGGGTCTTTTGGAACAAATGATTGAGGCTGGTTTTAAAGCGGAAACAGCAATTAAACTAATTAATTCCAGTCTGGTTTTAAAATCGGATAAGCAAACCTTTTCTACCATTGATCTTAGTATCCTAAATCTTTTTACAGGGATGTGTGAGTTTATAAAAATAGGAGCTGCTACAAGCTTTATAAAAAGAGACAATTGGGTAGAGACCATAAGCTCAACAACATTACCGATTGGTATGTTTGGAAATGTTGACTATGATACGGTTACGAAAAAACTTTATGAAGGGGATATTATAATTATGGTTACGGATGGTGTCTTAGACAGTATCCCAGAAGAAAACAAAGAAGATCATCTTCAAAAATTTATCTTAGAATTAAAAAGTAATAATCCTCAGGAAATTGCAAATCGTATCTTGGATTATTCCTTGGCACAAAGTAATTATGTACCAGTTGATGATATGACGATAATAACCACTGGATTATGGTTAAAATAATATAATAATTGAAAAGTAGTAGAAAAAGGATTAGAATACTATACAATGATATTATATTAATACGATATTATATTAAATAAAATTTGGGTTAGGGTATATTATGTTACGTAAGATAGAAGAATATATGAAACAAAATCATATCTTGTCTAAGGGAGACAGAATAGTACTAGGGGTATCCGGTGGTGCAGATTCTGTCTGTCTTTTGCATGTCTTATATCGCTTAGCCCCTGAATATGGCTTGCATTTGATTGTAGTCCATATTAATCATGGTATTCGTGGTGAAGAAGCAGATCGGGATGAGGCTTTTGTTCGTGAAATCTGCAATCAATGGAAGCTTGAATTTAGGAGCTTTCACTTTGATGTCATTGAAATTGCCAAAAAAGAACGGTTGTCAGAAGAGGAAGCTGGCAGAAACATAAGATATCAAACGTTTATAAAAGTTTGTAAGGATGAAAAGTGTAATAAAATAGCCATTGCGCATAATAAAGATGATAATGCCGAAACTATATTATTTCATTTGTTCCGAGGCAGCGGTATCAAAGGTTTGACGGGCATTGATTCGAACCGCTTAATAGAAGCTAAGTTCGGGGAAATCACTTTGATACGGCCGCTTTTATGTGTGAAAAGAAATGAAATTGAGGATTATCTTGATAAAAATAAACTAGTCTATCAAATTGATAAGACGAATCTGACCTTGGATTATAGCCGTAATAAAATTCGTAACAAGGTGCTTTCCTATGTTACTCAGGAGATTAATGCAAATGCAGTGGAACATATAGATCATGCAGCATCTCAATTAAAGGAAATCAATGCTTTCCTGGAAAAGTGCATTGGGGATCGTTATAAAGCCTTGGTTAGGACAGAAGAAGCCAGCTATCTTATTAATGTGGATAATTTAATCCAGGAAGATATCGTAATTCAAAAGGGTATTATCTATGGTATTCTTGAAAGATTGGCTAGGAGTCGAAAAGATCTGGAAGCGAAACATGTACAAGAGGTATTAAACTTATTGGAAAAGCAAGTGGGACGACGGATCGAACTGCCTTATCAAATTGTAGCAGAGAGGCAATATAAGGATATTATATTTTATAAGCAGCCAAATCGGTCGGTAGAGGGGGCTTTTTTATATGAAAAAATGGAACCCATGGTTATTAATATCCCGGGAAGGCAAGTTATCAGAGAATATCAGAAGATTTTAGATGTTGAGATTATAGAAAATAAGAAAAATGAACCTATTCCGAAAAGTAGTTGTATTAAATGGTTTGACTATGATAAAATAGAGAATACTGTTGTGGTACGTAACAGAAGTGAAGGAGATTATATCCAAATAGACCGTTTGGGTGGGAGAAAAAAAATAAAAGATTTCTTTATTGATATTAAACTCCCAAGAAAAGATCGGGATAAGCAAATTCTAATAGCCGATGGGAACCATATTATGTGGATACCTGGTAAAGCTGATCGTATCAGTGAAGGATATAAAGTAAGTAATGATACGAAAAAAATACTATTGATGAAATTGATCGATATGGAGGATTAGAAGAATGGCAGCGAATGTAAAAGTTATGATTTCAGAAGAAAGAGTAAATCAAAGAATTAAAGAATTAGCAGAGCAGATCAGTAAGGATTATGAAGGAAAATCGGTACATCTAATTTGCATTTTAAAGGGCAGTGTATTTTTTAGCTGTGACTTAGCAAAAAGGATTACGGTTCCGGTAACTCTTGACTTTATGTCTGTTTCTAGTTATGGGAATGAGAAAGTTAGCTCAGGAAGGGTTAGAATACTGAAGGATTTAGATGAGTCAATTCAAGGAAAGAACGTCTTAATCGTAGAAGACATTATAGATTCCGGAAGAACCCTATCCTATCTGATGGATCTATTAAGTACACGGTCACCAGAAAGTATTGAGATATGTACCTTGCTAGATAAGCCAGAGCGTAGGGTAACGGATGTTAAAGTAAAATATGTAGGATTTGAGATACCAGATGAATTTGTAGTAGGTTATGGCCTAGATCATGAACAATATTTGCGGAATTTACCATATGTTGGTGTAGTAGAATAAGAATATCACATATAGGTTAATAATAGATTAATCCAATTAAAGGAGGTCGTTCAGTGAGAAAACATATGAAAGGGTATGGCTTTTATCTGGTCATCATATTCATTCTTTTTGCGACAATATATTTGTCCAATCGAATTGAATTTCCCAATCCCGATGCCTATTCATTTCAGAAATTTAGGGAAGATTTAAGGGATGACGAGATAAGGTTAATTCACATATATACAACTTCAGATGTCCCCATAGGAGAGGTAAAGGCTACTTTAAAAAATGGAAGTACGGAAAGCTTTGTCATAGACGACGTTGGAACTGTTACAGAAATCGCGGATCAATATGATATCGAATATTTCTTTCATAAACCATCAAAGCCTAGTGTTTTCCTAACTACCATACTACCTTATGTCCTAGTCTTTATCGTTATCGTTATATTATTTTCCTTTATTACCAACCAAGCTTCTGTTGGGGGTGGTAATAATAAGGTCATGAATTTCGGAAAAAGCCGGGCTAAAATGACTACGGAGGAGAATAAGACAACAACATTCAAAAACGTAGCTGGATTAGATGAAGAAAAAGATGAGTTAAAGGAAATTGTAGATTTCCTAAAAACACCTAAAAAATATATTCAGGTAGGAGCCAGAATACCCAAAGGGGTATTACTCGTAGGTCCTCCAGGTACCGGTAAAACCTTATTGGCAAAAGCGGTTGCCGGAGAAGCGGGAGTTCCTTTCTTTTCAATCTCCGGGTCTGATTTTGTGGAAATGTTTGTTGGTGTTGGTGCATCGAGAGTAAGGGATCTCTTTGAAGAAGCGAAAAAGAATTCCCCATGCATTGTCTTTATAGACGAAATTGATGCGGTTGCAAGGCGCCGTGGNACTGGTATGGGNGGTGGTCATGATGAGAGAGAACAGACCCTGAACCAGTTATTAGTAGAGATGGATGGTTTTGGTGTCAACGAGGGTATCATTGTCATGGCTGCTACAAACCGTGTTGATATCTTAGATCCTGCTATTTTGCGTCCTGGACGATTTGATCGTAAGGTTATGGTTGGACGACCGGATGTGAAGGGAAGGGAAGAAATTCTGCAGGTTCATGCAAAAGGCAAACCTTTAGCTGATGATGTGGATTTAAAACAAATTGCTCAGACAACAGCAGGCTTTACTGGAGCAGATTTAGAAAATCTACTAAATGAAGCAGCGATTGGAGCGGCTAGAGATAACAGAACATTTTTAAACAGTGAAGATATTAAAAAAGCCTTTATCAAAGTAGGAATCGGAACGGAGAAGAAGAGCAAGGTAATTACGGAAAAGGAAAAGTGGATTACAGCTTATCATGAATCCGGCCATGCATTATTATTCCACCTGCTTCCAGATGTGGGTCCGGTCTATACGGTTTCCATTATTCCTACAGGTACTGGGGCAGCCGGATTCACCATGCCTCTTCCAGAAAAGGATGAGATGTTCCATACCAAGGGTCGTATGTTGCAGGAAATTATCGTGGACTTAGGTGGTAGAGCAGCTGAAGAATTAGTATTTGATGATGTAACTACCGGTGCATCTCAGGATATCAAAGTAGCAACCAAGATGGCTAGAGCTATGATCACTCGCTATGGTTTTTCTGATTTGGTTGGTATGGTTAATTATGAGAATGAAGATGATGAAGTCTTTATTGGAAGAGACTTAGCCCATACTAGAAGCTATAGTGAAAATGTGGCCAATAAAATCGATGAGGAAGTAAGAAGGATTATTGATACTTGCTATAAGGAAGCCAAAAGGATCTTGACAGAAAATCGTGAGATTTTAGAAAACTGTGCAAAACTTTTAATAGAAAAAGAAAGAATTGGAAGAGAAGAATTTGAAAACTTATTTCCCCCAGAATTAAGNTCTACAAAAGAAGAATTAGAAAAAGAAGAAGGTGTAGTTGTAGAAGAATAGAAGGNAAAATTCGTTATAAAGGAATAGTATATTGAATTCTATTCNATNGTTNANNGATAAAAATTGTGCAAAATGACGAAAANATGGATAAAAATTTGTAAAGTTTGTGCAGACTTAATTTTTGAATCATGTTATACTATCATTGTAAACCCCAATACATTATATAGTTTTTGCTACACCCCCATAAGTAACAAAAATACCTTCTCCAAAAAAAGGACAGTCCGAAACTGTCCTTTTTTGTATGGGTTAAAACAAGGATAATGTAAAGGAAAATTTAAAAATATAAATCATTTCTTATGTAAAGGAAGAACTTATCAATGTAGATTATGCCATAAGCATTTACCAGATATATTCGATTATAATCCGCTCAATATTAATATTAAGATAATTCTATTAACTTATTAACTATGTATTCAACCAAGGGCAAATAGAAAGGAAGTCGGAAGTCTGAAATGCTTTTGCGCAAGAATAACTTTCTTAAATATATCTTATTTTTTTTCATTGGCGGCTTTTTATATGGTTTAATAGAGATTATTTCTAGAGGCTATTCCCATATCTCTATGTTTTTAGCCGGTGGAATTTGCTTTATTTTAATTGGACTAATAAACGAAGTGGTTTCATGGAAGATGTCATTGATTAGCCAAATGGTGGTTTCTGCAGGAATCATAACCATAGTAGAATTGGTTTTTGGTCTCATCGTTAATGTATGGCTTGGTCTAAATGTATGGGATTACTCATCAAAGCCATATAATTTTATGGGACAAATCTGTCTTTTATACACTGGTTATTGGTTCCTGCTATCCCCACTTGCTATAATTTTGGACGACTATTTAAGATATTTTTTACTTAAGGAAGAAAAGCCAAGGTATAAAATATTTTAAGTAAATTAATCTAAGGTATAAGGTACTAAAACACAATATTTATCCAGTAAGTCAATTGGATGATAGGAGAGTTTTGATTTTCTTAAACCTTCATCACCTACATCTTCTTCACGGTTAATATATTTGACATCAGGATATTTTTCAAGAATATGGGATGCAAATTCTCTTACAATCATTTGATAAGCACCATGGTAATCTCTGTTTGCTTTTTCAATATGACAATAAAGGGTATCGTTTACTACTTCACCTACCGACATAGCAACAATATTTCCATCCACTTCGATAAAAGCACCGGGCAATTTAAATTTGTTAATCAGTGGCATTAATTCTAAAGTTCGCTTTAGTTCCTCTTGGGCTAGGCTTTCTTCTTTTCCATGATACTGTTGAAAATCTCGTAAAAATTCAATTACCCGATCTAGATTCTCATCGGTGATCCGATGGAAGGAATAATCAGGATAAAGTTTTTTAAATTTATTGATATGATTTCTCTGGCCACTATAACGTCTACCTGCCATATAAGCTAAATCTTCGGCATTATATAGGTAATCTGCCCAGTCGCGGCTCGGAGCCCCGGGAATCGTTCCCTGATAATTATCTAGTAAAATCGGTAAAGCTACTTTGGGAACTGTGCAAAACCATAGGGGTACTCCATTTTCTTTACAATATGCTTTTAAAGCTTCCATAGCCTTGTCCAAGGAACCATTTCCNATAGGGATTGTAAAGGAAGTACGATTAAGAAAATTAACTCTATATAAAAGCATCCCTTCATAAATGGCAAAGTGTGTGTGATAGAAGTCTCTCCACATGTACATAGCGCCAATGGTATAGTCACAAGTTCTGCTTGTTTTATACCGAAAGAATTCAGCTACTTGTTGAATGTTATCTTCATTTATTTTTTCAAATGTTAACATGTTATCCTCCTGTAAAAAATCAACTATATTTGTAAAACAATAAATGATTGTGTCATTTTAAAGCGAAGGTGAATAGGCTAAACTTCACTATAACATATGAAATAATTTCTGTCCATAAGTGGCTTTAATCTAGTTGCTTTTGCGTTATTATTTTAAGAATATTATCGGTTATTTATGAAATGCTTATCCCATGAAAAAGACAGTGAGAAATGGAAAACCAGGAGCAAACAATTGGAAAATTATTTTATAGGTAGTAACAAATGTGNNAAATATGTTAGAATAGTAGAAAAATATCAGTGCCTGTATTGGTTTAGGCACATTTTAGAAATGAGGATAGTGATGAAAATATTATTGGTAGCTGTAAATGCAAAATATATTCATTCCAATCTTGCAGTTTATAGTTTAAAATCTTATGCAAATAAATTTCATGAAAATGTTAAGGTAATGGAATTTACAATTAATCAACATGTTGAAGATATTCTAAGGGGAATTTATAAGGAAAAGGCTGATGTAGTTGCTTTTTCATCCTATATATGGAATATTGACATGATACGGAAGGTGATTCATGAATTACGAAAAGTAGAGCCGGAAGTTAAGATTTGGATGGGTGGGCCTGAAGTATCCTATAATTATAGAAGTTATTTGGAACATCGGGAAGAAATCGATGGAATTGTGATTGGAGAAGGTGAGCAGACCTTTCTAGAACTGGTGGATTATTATGCTGGAAGCCAAGGCAATCTGGAGATGATCCCAGGCATTGCATTTAAAGAAAGTGCCAAGAAAAACAAAGAAAGGAAAACAAAGGAAGAAATTATTATAACAGCCCCAAGACAAGCTTTGAATATGGATAAGCTTAAATTTTCCTACCAAGATATGAAGGATTTTGAACATAAAATCGTCTATTATGAAAGTAGTAGGGGATGCCCCTATTCTTGTAGTTATTGCCTTTCTTCCATTGATAGAAAAGTACGATTACGGGATATTGACTTGGTAAAAGAAGAATTACAATTTTTCTTAGATCAGAAAGTAAGTCAAGTGAAATTTGTTGACAGAACCTTTAATTGTAATAAGCAGCATGCCATGGAGATATGGAAATTTATTAAGGAAAAAGATAATGGAATCACTAACTTTCATTTTGAAATTTCTGCAGATATTTTGGACGAAGAAGAATTGGCCTTACTGGCAACCCTTAGGCCAGGTCAGGTTCAATTTGAAATTGGGGTGCAATCAACGAATTTGGATACAATTCAAGCAATTCGCAGAAAGATGGATTTTGGTAAACTAGCTAAGAATGTAAATCAAATTCGCAAAGGGGGTAATATTCATCAACACTTGGATCTTATTGCGGGTCTTCCCCTAGAGGATTTTAATTCCTTTTGCAAATCCTTTAATGATGTATACAGCTTAAAACCGGATCAGCTCCAGCTAGGATTTTTGAAAGTGCTGAAAGGCTCCCCTATGGAGAGTGATAGTGAGAAATACGGAATTGTTTATCAAGACCAAGCTCCTTATGAGGTACTTTATACCAAGCATATCAATTATGATCAAATGTTACAATTAAAAGATGTATGTGAAATGGTTGATGTCTATTACAATAGCGGACAATTCCTCTACTCCTTATGCTTTCTTGAGAACTTTTTTGACAGTCCTATGGATTTGTTCCTAAGACTGGGAGAGTATTATGAGGAAAAAGGATTAAACCAATACTCCCATACAAGAATTCGTAGGTATGAGATTTTATTAGAGTTTTATAAAGAGGCCGTATTAGAATCTAGAACTCAAGAAGAAGCCAAGGAACTGTTAGAGCTATTCCAAGAAATTTTAACCCTTGACTTGGCCTTACGAGATTTTATTAGAAGTCGTCCCT
>JGI24709J26583_10002668_pt1 | contig 14508 bp, 10 predicted proteins | sample BioPla2DNA1_FD_26583 | JGI IMG/M metagenome (IMG submission 26583) | reverse complement strand
GCCTCTTTACTGGGGATTACCATATGGAACACACTTCTGATAGGACTTGGCTACTCCCTGAGAGAGAACTATGGCAGGGTTGCCGGTTATTATGCCCGGTACAAGCAAAACCTTATCCCAATAATTATCGCATCCATAGCCTTCTTAATTATATATAAAATGCGCAGGAGGATAATAAAAAAAAGTTCTGCTGATAAATCCATATAAACAGAAACGTCACCAGCGGAAAAGTTCCCACTGATAACATCAGTGTAAAACAACTATATTGTTGATTTATGATCGATTTATGATCGATTTGTTCATCCACTTTCCCGATAATACCCGTATACCGCCAAAAAGCCCGGTTATGAACCAGTTCAGTGCAGATGCCCAGAATATACCTTGAAAACCTATTATCTTAGACAGATGTATAGAAACAATCACCCTAACTACTACCTCTATAAGTCCCATAATCATGGTTATTTTAATATCACCGGCACCGCTAAGAAAATTCCTTGTAATAAATATCAGTCCCACGAAGCTGTAGAACAGGCTGGTAATCCTAATACCCTCAACTCCGTATCTTACAACATCTATATCTTCTTTCTTGGTAAACAGCCTCATTATATACTCTCCACCAAAATACATAGCAGGCAGCATAATAATGCTAAATGCAAATATCAGCAGTACTGCCGATTTAATTCCTTTTTTCACTCTGTCGATCTTTCTTGCACCGATATTCTGACCGGTGAATGAAGCCACCGCAGCTCCTAAGGATGCGAAGGGCTGTATAACCAACTGTTCAATTCTGTTAACCACGGTATAAGCTGCCATAACAGTAGCCTGAAAGCCATTGACAACAAATTGCAGAGCCATCATAGAAACAGAAACAAATGAATTCTGAAGGGCTACCGGTATTCCAAGCCGGATACATTTTGACAGAATCTCTCTGTCAGGCTTAAGTTCTTTTACAGGTACACGAAGAATCTCTATCTTATATAATGCATAGATTATACAGCTTATACCTGATACAAATTGAGAGATTACAGTTGCAATTGCAACACCGGGTACACCCCAGTAAAAACCTACCACAAACACCAAATCAAGCACAACATTTAAAATACTGGCTACTATAAGGAATATCAGGGGAGTTATTGAATCTCCAAGAGCTCGAAGTATACCTGCTATCCCATTATAGCTTACTACGCCAAATATCCCCAAGAAACATATCTTCATATAGATTTCAGATTGATGGATAACCTCCATAGGTGTACCAAGAAGCTCAAGCAAAGGACGGGTGGCAAAGAAACCTACAGTTCCCATTATTATAGAAGATATGATTAATATGTAAACAGCCGTAGCAATACTCCTTCTGACCCTGTCATAATCTCCGGCACCAAAATACTGTGATATTACTATGGATATACCCATAGACAGACCAAAGGTTAGGCTAATCATCAGAAATATTGATGAGGATGCAGCACCGACTGCTGCCAAAGCATCCTTACTGACGAATTTACCGACAACCACTGAATCAACCATGTTATATAGCTGTTGAAATATATTGCCTATTAACATTGGCACTGAGAATTTTAATATTAATTTTATGGGGCTGCCGGTTGTCATATCACGTGTTATTGTCCTAGACATATTTACCTCTAAACTTTCTAATCTACATTTTCAGATTTTATTTAATGAACAGTATACTCCTTAAATTTATAAAAAGAAATGTTTTTTTCTATAGAAATACATGTCATTATCATATTTGCTTTTTACATATTCCTTTTTTTTACTCATATAATTAAAAGAAGATTGACCGTAAAAACGATACGCAGAAATGGAGGAAAGTATGCATTGGCACAGCATATCCATAGAGGACACCTTAAGAAAGATGAATACTGACGTCAAGCAGGGTCTTACTCTGAATGACGTTCAGGAAAGACAAAGATTGTATGGAAAGAATATATTAGAAACCAGAAAAGGAAAAAATCTATTTCAAAAATTTCTTGCTCAATTTACTGATTTTATGATTATTATTTTAATTTGTGCAGCTATAATATCATTTGCCGTGTCATATATGGAAGGAAAGCCCAACTATATAGATCCAATTATTATTATGATGATCATTATCCTAAATGCGTTTCTGGGAGTTATTCAGGAGACAAAGGCTGAAAAGGCACTGGAAGCCTTAAAGAAAATGTCTGCTCCCACAGCTCATGTGCTGCGGGATAATAAAGTGTCTGAGATTCCTTCCATAGAACTTGTTCCGGGCGATATTGTTATACTTGAAACCGGGAGCTTCGTACCGGCTGACTGCAGGCTTATCCATACTGTTAATCTAAAGGTTGAAGAAGCTTCGCTAACCGGTGAATCCCATCCCGTAGAGAAAAATGCAGATATACGTCTGCTTCCCGATACCGGTATTGCTGACAGAAGCAATATGGTTATGGCTACAAGTACCGTACTCTATGGAAGGGGGGTAGGCATAGCAGTCGCTACAGGAATGAATACACAGGTAGGACACATCGCCAAGATGATTATGGAGGATGATACGCCTGATACTCCACTGCAGAAAAGATTGGCAAAAACCGGAAAGGTTCTCGGCATTGCAGCATTAATTATCTGCNGCTTGGTATTTTTAATAGGATTATATAAAAAGCTTCCACCCTTTGATATGTTTATGACATCGGTAAGCTTAGCCGTTGCTGCGATTCCTGAAGGACTCCCTGCTATTGTAACCATAATGCTCTCTCTTGGAGTTTCACGAATGGCAAAAAAGAATGCTGTTATCAGAAAGCTTCCTGCTGTCGAGACACTTGGCAGTGCAACTGTAATATGCTCGGATAAAACCGGTACTCTTACACAAAACGTTATGACTGTTATTGAAATAGCTTCCGCTGATAAAAAAGAGAAAATGAACAGCGATTTTGGTTTCTTTCTGCTTTCTCATGCCGCTCTATGCAGTGATGTATTATTACAGACAGAAAATAATCAGCCTGTTCTTTATGGCGAGCCAACTGAGAAAGCATTGGTGCTTGCAGCCTATAACTTAGGAGCTAATAAGCCTGAACTTGATGCTGCATATCAAAGAATTTTTGAAATACCCTTTGATTCAACGAGAAAGCTTATGACCACAGTACATAAGGCACAGGATACTTTCTCTTACAGAAGCATTACAAAAGGTGCTTATGATATTCTGATTGAGCGCTGCTCAAACATATACAGAGACCATAAGCAGCTGCCTATGACAACCCGTGACAAGAATAAGATTTACGCTCTTAATCTGGCTATGACAAGCCATGCACTTCGGGTTATTGCTGTGGCTTATAAAAATCTCTCCACTTTTAATGAAGGTCTTCAAAAAGGTGTTCTTGAAAGGGATCTGACCTTCGTAGGACTTATAGGCATGATCGATCCTCCCCGCGAGGAGGTTAAAGAAGCTGTTAAGATCTGTCGTCAGGCAGGCATAAAGCCTGTAATGATAACCGGTGACCATATCCTCACAGCAAAAACAATTGCTAAGGAACTTGGAATTCTCACATCACAAACCGAAGCCATAACAGGTGAAGAATTATCAAGGATGTCTGCAGAACGGCTTAATGATACAATTTCAAGGTTTAGTGTTTTTGCAAGAGTATCTCCTGAGCATAAGGTAAGAATTGTTAAGGCTTATCAAAACAAAGGAGAAGTAGTAGCCATGACCGGGGACGGTGTAAATGATGCTCCCGCCCTTAAGGCAGCTGATATTGGATGTGCTATGGGAATTACCGGAACAGATGTTGCTAAGAATGCCTCTGATATGATTCTTACCGATGATAATTTTGCCACTATTGTATCAGCCGTAAAAGAAGGTCGTGGTATATATGAGAACATAAGAAAGGCCGTACATTTCCTCCTATCAAGTAATATCGGTGAAATCCTTACAATATTTACAGCAATACTTCTTGGTCTGCCCACTCCCCTAGTAGCTGTTCATCTGCTTTGGGTGAATCTCATTACCGATTCCCTTCCTGCCATATCCTTGGGGGTCGAACCTGCTTCAAAGGATATAATGAGAAGAAAGCCAATCTCTCCTAAAAAAGGAATGTTTGCCGACGGACTTGCACTGCAAATAATAATCGAAGGTATATTAATCGGCTCCCTATCCCTAACTGCATTTGTAATCGGTGTGAAATACTATGACACACCCGGGTTATATAACTCATTGATACGTCATAACACTAACGGCATGGCTTATTATGTTCCTTGGGTAGGAAGAACCATGTGCTTTGCTGTATTGAGTTTATCTCAGCTGTTCCATTCCTTTAATATGAGAAGCCATCTCTCCTTATCGGAAATAGGAGTTTTTTCAAACAGTAAACTGGTGTTATCATTCGTAATATGTACCCTGCTGCAGATGGCAGTAATATCTGTAGCACCTCTTGCTAAGATATTCCAGGCTGTACCATTAAATTTACGACAATGGACAATTGTATACATATTAGCCATTACTCCCATTGCGGTGGTTGAGCTTCAAAAGATGATAAATAATAAAAGGCATACTTGAAATTTTCCTGTAATCAGTATATATTAAAATTAGAAATGAATTTACTATATTTAGGATTTACCCCATCTCTTATCAGTAAATTTATATCTGTTACACTATTATTTTGTGAGGTGTAGAGCATGTCATCAGAAGCTTATTACCATTTATCCGCACTCAGACCTTATGATGAAACCATGTGGGATAACAATACTCTATATGATAACATGCCATATGAATGGAGTATGGATACCGGAAAAGTCATTGCACTGGAAAGCGGTAATGTTATAAAAGGTTACCGCTGCAAGATAAAAGAGCCATACGAGATAAAACACAAATAGCTTTTATGAATGTGAGTGAGAAGCTTCATAATACTGAGTGGGGCATATATACCCCCTCACACACTGATTATGAGTACAATATTTGTGTTTTGTATGTCTTATACGGACTAAACGTCCGTAGCGACTATACAAAACACAAATATAGTTCTCCTAAATGTGCATTACGGGGGTACATATGCCCCACTCATTATTATGAAGCTTCTCCTTTTGACATTTTATATTAATTATACAGAAATAATATGACATGTATTAACTCGCGGGAAAGAGTCTGATTAATTTTACCTGTTTACTTTGAAGGCCTTCTTGCCCGGATATACTGCGTTGTTTCCAAGCTCCTGCTCTATTCTGAGAAGCTGGTTGTATTTTGCCACCCGATCGGTTCTGGAAGGAGCACCGGTCTTAATCTGCCCTGCATTGGTTGCTACTGCTATATCCGCAAGTGTAACATCCTCGGTTTCTCCCGAACGATGAGATACTACTGCTGTCCATTTGTTGTTCTTGGCCATTTCTATTGCATCAAGTGTCTCTGTTAATGAACCGATCTGATTAACCTTTATTAATACGGAATTTGAAATATCCCCATCTATTCCTTTTCGTATTCTCTCAGTATTGGTTACGAATAAATCATCTCCAACCAGTTGTACCTTATGACCGATACGCTCGGTCAGCTTCTTCCAGCCTTCCCAATCCTCTTCCGCCAAGCCGTCCTCAAGGGATATTACAGGATATCTGCTGCAGATATCGTCCCAGAAATCAACCATCTGATCAACGGTTTTATACTCTCCTGATTTCCAGAACAGATAATCTCCATCTCTTCCTGCTTTCTTGGCTTCCTCATACATCTCTGTAGCCGCCGCATCAATAGCAATATAGAAGTCATCGCCGGCACGATATCCTGCAGCCTCTATTGCCTTTACAATATAATCCAGAGCCTGTGTATCACTGTCAAACTTAGGAGCAAATCCGCCCTCATCTCCGACTGCAGTTACATATCCGTCATCCTTAAGAAGCTTCTTCAATNTATGGAATACGGTAGTGCTTTGNTCCATAGCTTCACTGAATGTCTTTGCTCCTACAGGCATAATCATAAATTCCTGTATGTTCAGGCTGGAGTCAGCATGCTTACCNCCATTAATAATATTCATCATCGGNACCGGAAGTGTCTTGGCATTTACACCGCCTATATAACGGTAAAGCGGAANATNAAGTGACGTAGCCACAGCCTTNGCTGCTGCCAAGGATACGCCAAGGATAGCATTTGCCCCAAGCTTTCCTTTATTAGGNGTTCCATCCAGTTTGTTCATTGCAGCATCCAGTTCTGCCTGATTACCGGCATCCATTCCTTTTAGAGCTGATGCTATCGTTGTGTTTATGTTCTCTACAGCTTTTTTTACTCCTTTACCAAGATATCTGTTCTTATCACCGTCACGCAGCTCAACCGCCTCAAAAGCTCCGGTTGAAGCTCCTGAAGGAACTGCTGCCCTGCCCATGCTGCCGTCTGCTAATATTACTTCTGCCTCTACAGTAGGATTACCTCTGGAGTCCAGTATCTCACGTCCAATTATCCTTTCAATCTTAAAATTATTCATATGTCAATCCATCCTTTCTTTATTATATTTATTTGTATTTTATCAATAGTCTGCCATTATTTATTATATATTTTTTAATTGTCTGCAGCCATCCTCTCTATTATTAACGAAATTATGAAACCTATTCTAACTTAGTCCTTATTGACCTCAAAATAAGATACGTAATAATTGTACCTAATATCAATCCTTAAGACAAGCATATTTGTATGAAAATACTGGATTGATATGAATTATAAATATTGTTATACTAGTTTAAGTATCATATATTTAATGAAAGGATTAAACTAAAATGAGTAAAACCTTTGAAAAGCTTCAACCTTTTCTGGACAAAGCAATGGCAATAGAAACTGCAAGAAGTTTATTTGAATGGGATGACCAGACCANNGCTCCCTTTGAAGCTGCAGATTATACCTCTAAGGTTGTCGGCATACTGTCAGACGAATATATGAAATGCCTGATAAATGATGATGTCAGGCGGCTCCTTAAAAAGCTTAAGGAAGATAAGGAGCAGGAAGAGCTTACCGATAAGGAAAAAGCCATCATTAAGAAGCTTGATAAAATATATGAACAGCTGGAAAGTATCCCACCTGAAGAATTCAAGGCCTTCAATGAGCTTACCATTGTTGCCGGCAGAGCTTGGAACAAAGCAAAGAAGGATAATAATTATGAGTACTTTGCCCCCTATCTGAAAAAAATTATTGAATACAAGAAAAAATTCGCCGGATATCGTGTTAAGAAGGGTCAGAAGCCGTATGAGGTACTTCTGGGTGATTTTGATGAATGCTTCGGTATTAAAGAGCTGGATATATTCTTTGATAAGATTAAGAAGGAAATCATACCCTTATTAAAGCAAATATCCAAAAAATCAGATGATATCGACAAGAGTTATAATTTTTTAACTTATGATGTGGAGAAGCAGAAGAAATTCTGCAAATATCTGAGCGGTTATCTGGGCTTCGATTTTAACAAAGGTGTTATTGCCGAAAGTGCTCATCCATTCACATTGAATCTTCATAATCATGACGTTCGTATTACTAACCATTTTAAAGAAAACAACTTGGAAAGTGCCATTTTCTCAGTAATACATGAAACAGGTCATGCTTTATACGAAATGAACATTGATGATTCACTGACGCAAACACTTGTCGGAACAGGAACATCCATGGGAATGCATGAATCTCAATCCAGACTATTCGAGAATATTATTGGTCGGAGCGAGGAGTTTTGGACACCTATCTATTCTAAATTAGTTGAAACGTATCCTGAGAATATGAAGAATATAAGCTTGGAGCAGTTTATAAAGGGTATTAACAAATCAGAGCCGGGTCTTATTCGTACCGAAGCTGACGAGCTGTCCTATCCTCTTCATATTATTATTCGCTATGAAATTGAAAAAGCCATATTCTCAGGCGAAGTCGATGTGGATAATCTCCCTGATCTTTGGAACAGAAAGTATCAGGAATATCTGGGACTGACTCCTACAAACGATTCAGAAGGTATCCTGCAGGATATTCACTGGTCCTTTGGTGAGTTCGGTTATTTCCCGTCATATGCCATAGGCTCAGCTATATCATCCCAGCTGTATGCTAAAATAAAGGATGTTATGCCGGTGAATGACTATCTGAAAGAAGGCAACATTACGCCAATCCGCGAATTTCTAAGAGATAACATACACAAATATGGAGCTACAAAGAATACAACCCAACTCCTAAAGGATGTAACGGGAGAAGATTTTAATGCAGATTATTATGTTGAATATCTGAAAGATAAATTTGAAAAGCTGTATGGACTGTAAAGATGCTGATGAATGAGTAAAACGCAAAATGCATATTGTACTATGCAATACGCAGTATGCATTGTGCAGTGTGCAATATGTATATTTATAAATTTTTCTTGAATAATTTTAAATATTAAGTTAATATAGCTTATAGTTTAATATACCGATAAAATACATTTTTACAAAATAATGCAAGGAGTAGGTTATATGAAGCTTTGGGGCGGACGTTTTACAAAGGAAACAGATCAGCTTGTTCATAATTTTAATGCTTCCATATCCTTTGATAAGAAGCTCTTTCGTCAGGATATAGAGGGCAGTATTGCCCATGCTGATATGCTGGAAAAACAGAAAATATTAACAAAGGCTGAAAGAGATCTTATCATCAAGGGTCTTTCAGATATTAAGGAAGATATAATTAACGGGACTCTTGAGATTACTCCGGAATACGAGGATATTCACAGTTTTATTGAATCACAGCTTATTAAAAGAATTGGAGAGACAGGTAAAAAGCTCCACACCGGACGCAGCAGGAACGATCAGGTAGCGCTTGATATGAAGCTCTACATAAAGAATGAGATAAAAGAAACTGATGCTCTGATAAAGAATTTCTTGGCAACGATACATGAGATTATGAAGAATAATATTCAGACATACATGCCGGGTTTTACTCATCTTCAGAAAGCACAGCCGATAACCCTGGCACACCACATGGGTGCGTATTTTGAGATGTTTAAAAGGGATCGCTCAAGGCTATCCGATATATTTAAACGAATGAATTTATCTCCTTTAGGCTCAGGAGCCCTCGCCGGTACCACCTATCCGCTTGATAGAGAGTACAGTGCTGTTCTTCTGGGATTTGACGGACCAACCCTAAACAGCATAGATGGTGTGTCCGACAGAGATTATTTGATAGAATTTCTTTCAGCTCTGTCTATTATCATGATGCACCTTAGCCGTCTAAGCGAGGAAATCATCATATGGAACAGCAATGAATATCGCTTCATCGAACTGGATGATGCATATTCCACCGGCTCATCCATTATGCCTCAAAAAAAGAATCCCGACATTGCTGAGCTGGTAAGGGGAAAAACCGGCAGAGTTTACGGTGCTCTGATATCACTTCTTACTACTATGAAAGGTCTTCCGTTAGCATACAATAAGGATATGCAGGAGGATAAGGAGCTTACCTTTGATGCTATCGATACGGTAAAAGGCTGTCTTGCCTTAACTGACAATATGCTGTCATCCATGAAATTCAATAAGGATATCATGGAAAACAGTGCAACAAAGGGCTTTATTAATGCCACCGATGCGGCAGATTACCTTGTGAATAAAGGGGTACCATTTAGGGATGCCCATGGTATAATAGGTCAATTGGTATTAACCTGTATAAAAAAGGGTATATCCTTGGATGAATTAAGCTTGGAGGAATACAAAGCTGTTTGCCCTGTATTCGAAGATGACATCTATGAAACCATCAGCCTTACTGCATGTGTAAATAAAAGAAACATCATAGGTGCACCGGGAAAAGAGGCTATGGAAAAGGTGATCGAATTAAATGAAGAATATTTAAATAGTGATTGAACAATAAAATGATTAATAAAGATAGCCTTATATATTCTGTTTCACAGATTAATCAAGAATAAGCAGATTGTTCCTGGAAAATCATACTAATTTCCTTGGACCAATCTGCTTATTATAAAAATTAATTCAACCACTTAAAATTGGGATATTTGAATATCGCCTTACCCTTTATCTTTTCCCTCTTTACAAAACGGTTCTCCCAGACTCTTGCATCACCGGATATGTTCCTGTTATCTCCCATCATAAAATAATGCCCCTCAGGAACGATAACCGGACCAAAGTCTTCCTTTCTCATTGGTTCATATAGATAATCTTCTGTTATTTGTTCATCATTAATATATAGTACACCGTCTTTTATTTCGATTTTATCATTTCCAATTCCGATAATTCTCTTTATATAATCCACTGTTTCATCATCGGGATAAGGAAATACTACGATATCTCCCCGTTTAGGACTGCTGAAAATATATGCCAGACGTAATGTAAACACCCTATCTCCTATCATGATGGTATTTTCCATCGAACCTGTTGGCACTTCAACTTGAAAAAAGACAAATCGGTTAATTATTAATGCTAACATTATCGCTACAGCAAACATTGCAACCCAACTAAGAACTTCTTTTAATATTCGCTTTNCCATAACAGTCTCCTTGAGATTTTCTACAGCCTTCNGTTGCTAAAATTATGTCATGATATACAGCAGCATTCCCCTATACATTATTATAGTACCATATATATATTTCTTCCTCAAATATTTTCTTAGAGATTGTAAATATTCCTGCACTTCATATTCATTATCCCTCTTCTATTGTAAATAATTCATTTATTACCATATATAAAGCCGGAAAGAAGTCCATAATCTGCCATATGCCTGCACCTCTAATCTGCAGCTCTGCAATCAATCGGAGTTTTGCATTCATACTTCTTGCATCATCAAACCATACCACATGCTCAACTCCCTGCTCATTTGTGTAAAAAAAGAATGGTACCTGTGCTACTTCATCATATTCTATAGTTGCACCATATCGGGCTGCACGGATTATAGCTTCCTGGTTACTGAGAGCTTCTGCCATACCCTCCCCTCTTATAAATGGAAGAGCCCAATCATAGCAATAATTTGGTATACCCATTAATATTTTATCATTCGGTATAACCGATACTCCATACTCAAGTACCTGACGTACATTATTAAGCGGAGCAGTTGGCATGGGCGAGCTGAAAAGATAACCCCATTCATAAGTCATAAGCAGAACCAAATCAGCAATTGCACCTATAGCCGGGTAATCATGTGCCTCATATAATAACCCCGTCATCTCTCCTGAGGTTTTTGGTGCCAATGCAACAAGAGTAAGAAGTCCAAGCGGTTCCAAGCGACTCTTAACATTTGCTATAAAACCAATGAACAAATCCTTATCCTCAGGACGAATGAATTCAAAATCAATATCAAGACCTATATATCCCTTTTCCTGCATAGTGGCAATAATATTTTCTATCAGTCTGTTCTGTCCCTCCTGATTAACGAACATGTCATGAGCAATCTGAGTATCAAATGTCATATCAGCAGACATAGGAGCCAATACCATGATGGGCGGTACACCCATCTCATATCCTTCAGCTATGAGCCCTTCATCCTCGATAGGTACCAAGTCTCCTGACGGTGTAAAACCATAGGTAAACAGTGACTGATAGGTAAGAAAAGGCAGTGATTTCAGATGCACACTTCGGTCAATAAAAGGATACAAATAACCAATTATCAATGCTGTATCAATAGCCGGATCTCTCTCAAACGATATCAGCAGCGTTTGACCCGGCTGTAAGGACTCCTGGGCTGCCGCCCATGGATTATTTCTTAGTAATTCATCAGTAGTAATACCATATTCCTGTGCAACTTCGTTAAGAGTATCACCTTCTACCACAGTATGGACCTGTGTAGGAATCCTTACTATCATACTCTGCCCAACCACCAAATTCTCAGGATTGGGCAACTCATTGTCTATAATCAATCTCTCCGGAGTAACACCATATTGATTTGCTATCGAAACTAAGGTTTCGCCCTGCTGTACCACATGGATTATCATTTTATTAACTCCCTAATGATATAATTATTATAAACAATATATGCAGGATGATGCTTATTGTGAAATAATGAGGACAGAGTTCTATTTTACTTGACTTATCGCATCATCGTATATAACATAAAATATAGTAAATAATATAACTATTTAATTATGGAGGATGAAAGAATGAACCAATATAAAATAATCTCTGCTGAACAGTTTCGAAAAAATCCGTTTCAACTAATCGGAAAAGACTGGATGTTAATAACAGCAGGTACCGAAGAAAAGGTTAATACTATGACAGCCTCCTGGGGTGGATTGGGAGTTATGTATGGCAAGAATGTTGCATATGTCGTTATCAGACCACAGAGATATACTAAAGAATTCGTAGACAGGGAGGATACATTTTCCTTAAGCTTTTTTGATAAAGAATATCGGAAAACCCTCAATTATCTTGGCACGGTATCAGGTCGAATCGAGAATAAGATAGAAAAGTCCGGATTGACATTAGTCTATTATAATGGTACCCCTTATTTTGATGAAGCAAATCATGTACTGATATGCAGAAAGTTATTTAGACAACCTCTAAGCTTGGATGGTCTGTTGGATGAAAGGCTGGTTAATACGTGGTATCGAAATGGAGATACACATACCCTGTATATCGCGGAAATAACTGACATCCTTCGTATACGTCATACTCCAACGTTATAATACGAGACATATAAAAAGGGCATCTNTATTGACGTACATGCTGCGCATATACAGGGTATATAAATATATCCCTTGTACAGACGCAGCAGATACAGTTCAGTATTAGTGCCCTTCTAATAATAATGAAGGCTTAATGCCTTTTTGAATAGCATGAGTTGCCATCTTAAAGAATTCCAGTATGGCTTCAACTACTCTGCTGCAAAGCTCAATAATATAACGGATATCCTGCTTTACTGCCTTGAGTGCCTTAAGGTATTCCTTATGTGTTGCCTTAATGAAGTGGATTATTTCATCAAATGTTTTAAACCTTTGCTTCTCATCTGATGGTTGATATATATCATCCAGTTCTATATACTCCCGTAATCTATATTTCATTTCCTTCTCATAATATACATGGTCAGTCATTGAACCTGTATAGCATGAATTATGCGGGAATGTACAATAATCAGCCAAATAATGGGTGATAATTCCGAGATGTCTTGCGTAGTATCTGTTAATACCCTTGCTGAAATCATAATCAACAGTTATTTTTTTAATCTCTTCTATGAGAATATCAAAGGTTTCTTCAATGCTATGCCGCCTTGTTAAGAATGACGGCTTCAAATCCGGCAGAATACTTCCGATGTAAAATGCTTTCTTATGTCGTCTGAGCTGATGCTCCTCATTATTATGTATAAGAAATTTCGCAAGTGATATGTGGGACTTCTTTCTCAAATCAATACCTCTTATCTCTGAATTATTGTATATGTGGTTAATTTAATGTCATTTCTGTTTAAAATCAATTGATTCTAATATTTAGACCTACATTGTCGATAATACACTATAAATAAAGCTTGAACAATAGGAATTATTTGATTTATCGGTAGCATTATTTTATGTTGACTTTCAATACCTAATCTTGTAAAATTATAAAGCATATATGTTATAATATAAACCATAATCATGCTTGACTTTAATATATGATTTTATATAACATATTGTAAACACTAATTTTTTTAGGAGATGATTTGTTGGATTCGAGTGACGCCGCACGAGCGGTAATATTGTTGATACTATTACTTATGTCTGCATTTTTTTCAGGATCAGAGACTGCTCTTACAGCAATAAACAAGCTTCGGATGAGAAGTCTTGCCGATGATGATGTTAAAGGTGCTAAAAGTGCTTTGAAGCTGATTGATGACCCCACGAAGATGCTTAGTGCTCTGCTTATCGGTAATAATATTGTTAATCTTTCAGCATCTGCTCTTACCACTACTATGGCAATTGACATATGGGGAAACAGATGGGTCGGACTTGCAACAGGTATACTTACACTATTTATCCTTATATTTGGAGAAATAACTCCGAAAACCATATCCTCAATTAAGGCAGAAAAGATTGTACTTCGTATAGCCGGACCGATCCTGATAATAACAAATCTTCTTACCCCGGTAATATTTATCATCAATAAGTTATGCAACGGTGTAATGCGACTCTTTCGGATTGATCCAAACGAGAAACCCACACCCATGACTGAAAGTGAGCTTAGAACCATCCTGGAAGTCAGTCATGAGGAAGGCGTTATCGAGAGTGAAGAACGCAGAATGATAACCAATGTTGTTGATTTTGGTGATTCGCTGGCAAAGGATGTAATGGTTCCAAGAATTGATATGTCTTTCGCAAGTGTGGATCTTAGCTTTGATGAGCTTGTTCATCTGTTTTCTATCGACAAATATTCAAGACTTCCCGTTTATGCAGAAAGCCGGGATAATGTAATAGGAATTGTAAACCTTAAGGACGTTTTCTTCTATAATGGGAATAAAGAAGATTTTAAAATCACTGATATCATGAGGGANCCTTATTTTACCTATGAATATAAGAAGACTTCCGAACTCCTTATTGAAATGAGAAGAAAATCAATTGCCCTTGCCATTGTTCTTGATGAATATGGTGCGACTGCCGGACTATT
>JGI24709J26583_10002658_pt1 | contig 14548 bp, 17 predicted proteins | sample BioPla2DNA1_FD_26583 | JGI IMG/M metagenome (IMG submission 26583) | reverse complement strand
CCCCACGGGGGTGGGGCAAAAGCTCTCTCCCGCTGCCCCTACTTTCAATATGTCAGCTCCCGCTCCGTCCGATCTGCATCGCGAAATCCGGCCCTGGATCTTTGGTTTTTCCGTGCTTTAGGCAAGCAGCGACAACAACACAGATAATACACGTGTTGCAGACGATAATACGGTAGAAGAAACTCCGAGAGGGTTTGCCTCCCTGATCAGGGGGATCAGCGCAGACCCTGAGCACCACGCAACCCCGATAGCCCTGGTGGAGATGGGTGAACTCGACCTGCCGCTGAGCCGTTCACGCGGCCTGCGGCATATCGGGCAAGGGTAGGGTCCGCTGATACCATATCCTATCTTGTGGCATCTCAGGGCACCCGGGCAGCGCTGCCAAGCGGGTTCGGTATATCGTGCCGTGCGGAAGGGGAGCGGGCCTCACTGGAGGCGGGCGCCCCGGTGGTAGCGATGGAGTACCACCGGGCCGCAGCCCACGATCTCCCCCCCGTCTCCATACATCTCGTATCCCAGATGATAGATCAGGAGATCGCAGTCGATCAGAGCGGCAAGGGCGATCAGCGGGGGCACCATCTCCACACCGGGCCGCAGAGCGTAGATCAGGTCAGCCCCCTCATAGAGCCAGATATCTGGCTCAAATATATCGTCAGTCACCACAGTGAGACCGTCATGGCGGATGCCAGGCTTGATGTCGGTGCAGAGGGCGAGGGCTCCAGCAGCCTCAATGACCCAGGCGGCATCGGGATTGTCACCGATACCCACCTCAACGGCCTTCCGGTAGCGGATGGCTATATACTCCCCGATACTCCGCTCAATACTTTTATGGTGGTGCATTACCCAGAAGGTATGCAATGAGCATCAATATTCTTTGGGACCGGGAGCAGCCGGAGGGCATCGAGGTCCCGGTCGCCCGGATGATTGAGATGATCCTCGGAGAGGGTACCGAGTTCGTCGAGTACCCGTTCATGGTTGACGGCTACAACCGGGCACGCAACCAGCACGATGCTCAAAAGATCCTCGACCGCCTGCAGGATATCCTCACCCGCAGGTACGAGATCTCCGGCTCCCTGCTGCTCGTCACCCCACGTGACCTCTACATCAATGGATGCGACTTCGTCTTTGGCCTTGCGAGGCCGGCAAGCGGCGTCGCCGTCGTCTCCATGGCCCGCCTCAGGAACGACTACTACGGCAGAGTGCCGGATGATGTCGACCTGATCGACCGGACCGCAAAAGAAGGGGCACATGAACTCGGACACCTCCTTGGCCTCGGGCACTGCAAAAACCCCGAGTGCGTCATGTTTCGGCCGCGGACTCTGGATGAGCTGGACCGGAAGAGGAAGATGCTCTGCCCAGCATGCAGGGAGATGCTGGACTCGCGGTCACAGGACCAGTCAGGGCGGAGACGTTGAGGGCAGGCACCCCGTGGTCATGATCGAGGGCGCTTAACGTCAGCCAGGGAAGCCACCGATCCAATCGTGATCTGGTCCGGTCACCAGCGGGCGGTGTAGCCGGTTTCTGATGGGGCTTTTCGGGGGGGGCACTCACGGAGAGTCTGCGTGGCTAGTGCTCGTTGTCAATCGTACATTCGAGAGATCTTCAGGGATGTTTGCCCCTCTTCGCGCCCTTTACAGCCATATTGAAAGCAGAGAGACAGGGNAGGGGCAGTCTCGGGGTGCATAGGCCNATGGGCACCCCATCACACGCTCGAGATCTCCCGCTCGGTCCCGATATCATCGAGCGCCTGCCGGGCCGCAAGCCTGACATCGCGGTTGGCATCTCCGAGATGGCGCACCAGGGGCTCCCAGGCCCGGGGGTTGCCTATCCGCCCGAGTGCCCATGCTGCCATCCTCCGGACGCGAGATTTTGGATCGTCAAGCACCCCTATCAGCGGCTCGACAGCCCGGGGATCGCCGATCGTGCCGAGTGCCCACGCCGCACCCATTCGGACCCAGGAATTCTCATCCTCCAGGCTANGTATCAGGGGGAGCACAGGCTCACGTTCATCGATGACTCCAAGGGCCTCCGTCGCCTTCCATCGCACTTCAACGTANTTNTCATCCAGTGCCCGGATCAGCGAATGCAATGCCCGGCGATCGCCCATCTCCCCGAGCATCTCTGCAGCCCGCCACCGNTCNTTGAGATCCCCCGACTCCAGCATCGCCAGATGCCTGTAGAGTTTCTGCTCCCAGCCGAGATCAGTCTTCTCCTGCCCCAGTACCGGCGAATCCCTTCCTGCCATAGGCCACCTCATATCCATTTTGGGGCGTTGCAGTATAAGGTTTTGCCGCAGACCTGGGATCTCCAGGAGGAGCGGATATCCCCAGAGAGATGCTTTTTTCTACTTTCGCGGCCTTCACCATACCATGGAGAGTCCAACCGGTACATCGGAGGGTACGGCGTTCCCACCAGACCTGGAACGTCTTGGCATAACCCCGGGGGCAAAGATCGACATCAGGGAGCTCGACAAGATAGGACGGCGCCACAGCCTCCGTATCTTCCTCTACTTCGAGGAAGATCTGGCCAGGTTCTCCACGCTCCAAAAAGATCTGCAGGAGTACAGTGACGTCCCGGACCTGGAGCGCCCGTTCGTCAGGCTGGATGCGTTCCTCAAGTTCGCCACCGAGATGGATCCACTCTTCAGTCAGCGCATGGATGAGCTCCCGCTGATCGTCGAGGTCGTTGCCTACGGGGAGACTGAGATGGGTGAGGGTAACCCCGTAGCCTACGTCAAGGGATTGATGCCGTTCCTGAATGAGCTTGCGGAGGAGGTATCCTCCTCAGCACCCTGACCCCCCACCCATCTCTCCCGGGTCAGTCGTCAACTACCCCACGCTCGCAGGCGGGGCTTATGAGGAATCGATCAAAACAGAGAAGGATCTCTGAACCCCCGACCCTTCCCGGACAACTCTGACTGCAACGTTCAGGGCAGATCTGGTGCTTCACCCAGGATATCCAGACTCACATCGAAGTTCCTGATCGTGTGGGTGAGTGCCCCCATGCTGATGATATCGATACCGGTCGCGGCGTACCTGGAGAGATCGCCACCGGCAACCCTCCCCGAGACCTCGAGGAGCACTCGATCCCGGAGACCCCGTCCGGAGAGCGCCCTGACCGTCTCGCGGACCTCGTCAGGCGTCATGTTATCAAGCAGGATGATGTCAGCTCCGGCATCCGCAGCCGTGATGGCATCGTCCGACGTCTCGACCTCCACCTCGACCATCACGTAGCGGCTCCCTTCCCTCGCCCTCCGAACCGCCTCAGGAAGCGGTACCAGCACGAGGTGGTTATCCTTGATCAGGATCATATCGGAGAGTGTGTAGCGGTGCGGATCGCCGCCACCAAGCATCACCGCCTTCTTATCCAGCGCCCGGAGACCCGGAGCAGTCTTCCGCGTCGCAGCGACCCGCACGGTTGGAGAGATCGCAGCGACAGCATCAACCGCTTCCCTCGTCCGGGTCGCGATCCCGCTCATCCGCCCGATGACGTTGAGTGCCGTCCGCTCGATGAGGAGGATCGCTCTCGCTGGACCATCGAGTTCGAGGAGGATCTCTCCTGGGGTGACCGGATAGCCATCGGAGGAACACTCACGGACCATGACCTCGAAGTGCTCAAAGAGCATCCGCGCCTCGGCAAGGCCGGCGATGATCCCATGATCCTTTGCCACGACCACCGCCCGGCAGGCGACGTCAGGGACGACCGTTCTCGAGGTGACATCTCCCCACGGTGCGTCCTCCCGGATGAACCGGAGCAGGTCCTCAAGCGGGACCACATGCTCACGCCCCAACAGCGATCATCCGCTCAATCGCCTGACGTGCCCGATCCATGATCTCTCGAGGGAGGACAACCTCATACTCCTCACACTCGAGCGCACGCCACAGATCAGCGATGGATATCTTCTTCATATCCGCACAGACCGCCTCGGACTTCTCATAAAAAACCTGGTCCGGGTAGAGCATCCGGAGACGGCATACCATCTCTCGTTCGGTGAAGACCGACCAGGAATCACCTCCACTCATGGCGCCCTTGGTCATACCGCCCGTGGATGCGATCAGGTCAGCCCGCTCCTGAATCTCAGGCGGGCACTCAGGGTGGCAGACGATCATGCTACCCTTCTTCCTGGCCGCCTCGACATCGGCGGTGGTGAACCCGACGTGGACGTAACAGTGGCCGCCCGGCGGCACCGGGATGATGGTCTTTCCGGGGATCTCCCGCTGGACGTACGCCGCAAGGTTTGCATCCGGCCCGAAGAGAATGGTATCGTTTGGAAGTGATGCGACAACCCGGATCGCATTTGAAGAGGTGCAGGTGATATCGGCAAGCGCCTTAGCCTCGGCCGTGCTGTTCACATAGACCACCACCGCTGCATCGGGATGGCGCTCCTTGGCCTCCCGTATCATCTCCGGCGTCAGGAAGTCAGCGAGAGGGCATCCCGCATCCTGCACCGGAATGATCACTTTTCGCTCCGGATTGAGTATCTTTGCTGTCTCAGCCATAAACTGAACGCCGCAGATGACGATAAGGTCTGCTTCAGCCCTCTTCGCCTCGACTGCGAGCTGGAGGCTATCGCCCACCACATCGCCGAGCGCCTGGATCTCCATCGGCTGGTAGTTATGCACCAGAACGATCGCGTTCTTTTGGGCTTTCAGTGCACGAATCTCGTCTTCTATTGCTATGTTCCCACCACCAGAGGATTCTCAAGGTTCTTCAAAAGCGTCAGGATGGAGAGGGCTGCCATGTAGCTCGTCGCGGGATTATCGGGGCTTGGGACGTTCTTCACCTGGATAGAGATCTCACCAAAGTCACCCTCGACAGATATCTCATGGACGTTCCTCTCCAGTGCAGGATCAACCCAGAGCTCCACGTCGGCCTCCCGGCCGGCAGCCAGTCCTAACGCTACCGCGACGTTGATATTTTTTGGGTATAGCTTTATACAGTCTCGGGCAAGGCCCTTAAATACCTCTGTTCTGGCCTCAGCGGTCATCCCAAGGGATGCAGGGGGTTTGGTCGTCCGGAGCAGGAGTTTTTTTGGCGGCGAGACCTGGCCGATCTTGAGGTTATCAAGCCCAACGACAGCGCCACTCGGAATACGGATCTTCTTCCCCCCCTCCCGGGCGATCTCGATGAGGCGCCCCTGAAACTCATCGTCGGCAAGCGCCCCCACCGAGAGGATGATGATATCCCTTCCCGACCGGAGGATCGCCTCCCCGTAGCGCCGGACCGCGTTGACCGAGGCAGCCTCCACAACGATCGAGAAGTCATCCTGTATAAAGGCGTCAAAGTCCGCATATGGCCGCGCGTGGCAGAGTGCCGCAAGCTCCTCTGCTCTTCCGGGGTTGATATCATAGACTGCAGTGATCCGGATGCCTTCGGCACGCATAGCGATGATACGCCCGACATTCCCGCATCCGAGCAACCCTATTTTTATCATCCAGATAAAAGGTTTGTAGTGTCATCGGTTAAGTATTATGTTGTCGATGGAAACGGTTCAGGGCAAGGGAAGCCTCCCTCGAGTTGGCACGAGCGCGGGGGATGTTGGAAGCTCAAATGGGCGCAGGGAGCCGATTAGCATCACCATACAAGAACTTCAGGGAAAGAGGGTCTACATCGAGAGCTACGGGTGCACCTACAACCATGCCGACACCTGGAGGTTGGAGGCGATACTGGAGGGGCTCGGCTGCAGGTTGACCGGACCAGATGAGGCGGACGCCGTGGTCATCAACACCTGCACGGTGATCGGGGCAACTGAGCGCAAGATGCTCCGACGCCTGACAGCGTTTGCCGATCGAGACCTCTATGTGACCGGGTGCATGCCGCTCGTCCAGCGGGAGCGGATCTGCTCAGTCTGCAGCCCTCGCATCATTCATCCAAACGAGATCCATGAGCGGTTCCCTGGTGCCGGNATCCGGGGGCCGGGGGCTACCGGGGTGGTGCAGGTGGCTCGCGGATGCATGGGCCGGTGCAGNTACTGCATCACCCGGCTCGCACGTGGGCGATTGCTGAGCACCTCCCCTGAGACCATCCTCGATGCAGTCCAGNACCTCGTGCGATCCGGAGCCTGCGAGATCCAGGTGACAGCGCAGGATGTNGCCGCCTGGGGGTTCGACCGGGGAGAGTCGCTCCCCGACCTCCTGCAAGATATCNCTGAGATCCCCGGGCGGTTCTTCGTCAGGTTGGGGATGATGAACCCCGCCTCGGTGCTCAGGATCCTTGACCCGCTCATAGAGGCCTATGAGAGCGATAAGATCTTTCAGTTTATCCACCTCCCGGTTCAGTCCGGTTCTGATGCCGTCCTTGAGCGGATGCAGCGCGGCTACCGCACAGACGACGTCATCGAGATCGTCGATGCGTTCAGGGAGCGGTATCCGGATATGATGATCTCCTCCGACTTCATCACGGGGTTCCCTGGCGAGACCGATGAAGACTTCCAGGAGACGATCGATCTCCAGCGGAGGGCAGCGTTTGTGAAGGTGAACATCACCCGCTACTCACAGCGGCCCGGGACACCGGCCGCCGCCTTCCAAGATCTCCCTGAACGGGTGCGCACAGAGCGATCCAGGGCGTTGCTTGCCGAGACGAACCGGATCTATGATCTCTACAACGAGCGCTGGATCGGGAGATCGGTGCCGATCGTCGCGACCGAGAAGAAGGTGCCCGGATCGACCATCTGCCGCAGCCCCTGCTACCTCAACGTCATCATCAAAGAAGACCTTCCGTTCGGGTTCTCGGGGAGAGCNNTGATCANCGAGAATCAGCGGCACTACGTCATCGGTGAGCTGGTACCGAGAGTTTAGCCTCACCGAAACTTTTTCTTCNTGAAAAGACCAACCCCTCTACCATGCAGGGGATCACCGGGAAGGAGCTCTCCCCGAGGAAGGCCGAGTACCTCAAGTACATCTATACACAGGGTGAAATCGTAAAAACCACCGATATCGCCGACCATTTCTCCGTCGCGCCCTCGACGGTTACAAAAGCGCTCTCAGAGATCACCGATGCAGGCTACCTTGAGCACTCCCCCTACCACGGGGTGAGCCTCACTCCCTCCGGCACCCATTATGCCCGATTCCTGTTCCGGCGTCACAGGATCATCGCTCTGGTCCTCAGCCGCTACGGACTTGAGCCCGATGAGGCCTGCAGGGAGGCAACGAAGATCGAAGCCCATATCTCAAAAGATGTCATCAACAAGATGTGCACGTCGCTTGGGCACCCTATCATGAGCGTCTGTGGCGAGATCGAACATGATTTCAGTTGCTGCTGCCCCCCGAACGATCGATAGCAGGAGCGGCAAACGTTTTTATTCTCCCATGAAAGTAAATTTAGATCTATACTAAACCTGAGGTGGGAAGTCATGAGATCGTCGGATACGGGCATCGGCACCCTCTCATCCCTCACCGTAGNTGCNTCNGTGATTCTCCTCCTGCTTGCAGCGNTCGCGGCGGGGTGCACCGGGATCCCCGACCAGCAGAGTGGAGACCAGATCATCGTCGCGGTCACCATACCGCCAGAGCAGGAGTTCGTGGAGCGGGTGGGAGGAGACCACGTCAGGGTCATCCTGCTCGTACCGCCAGGGGCTGACCCGCACACCTACGAACTGCCCCCCGGCGCCCTCGCCGATGTCGCAGAGGCGGATATGTATGCTCTGGTGGGCTCAGGAATAGAATTTGAACTTGCCTGGAAGGATAAGATCGCCGCACTGAACCCTGATATGCTGGTAGTCAACTGTTCGCGTGGCATCGACCTGATAACAACCGGTACAGGCAGCCATATCCGGACCGACCCCCACGTCTGGCTCTCTCCCCGGAACGCGAAGATCATGGTCGAGAACATCTGTCAGGGGCTCATGAANGTTGATCCAGCAAACGCAGACGAGTACCGCCGGAACGCCGATGCCTACCNGGGTGATCTCGATCTCCTGGATGGAGAGATCACCACAGCGCTCGCCGAATCGGGGGTGAAAAAGATCATGGTCTACCACTCCTCGTGGGCCTACTTTACCCGGGACTATGGTCTTGAAGAGGTTCCGATCGAGAGCGAGGGAAAGGAGCCTTCCCCGCGAAGGATAGAAAACCTCATCAGACAGGCGCGGGAGGAGCATATCAGGATGATATTTGCGGCGCCCGAGTACTCCACCAGGAGCGCCGAGGTGATCGCGGATGAGATCGGCGGGACCGTGGTGCTGGCAAGCCCGCTTGCAAAGGACTACCTGGCAAACATGCGTGACGTGGCCGAGGCGTTCGCGGGGAGCGGCAATCCATGAGTGCTCCCGTGATCGAGGTCGACGACCTCTGGGTCAGACTGCGCGGCCAGATCATCCTCGAAGGCGTAAGCCTTGCCATCTACCCGGATGACTTTTACGCCATCATCGGGCCGAACGGCGGCGGGAAGACAACTCTCCTCCGGGCGATCCTCGGGCTCCTCACCCCCTGTCGCGGTGAGATCAGGATCCTCGGAAGCAGGGATGCATCGATGCGCAGGCACCTCGGCTACGTCCCGCAGTTCCGGACGTTCGACTTCCAGTACCCCATCACCGTGCGCGAGATGATCCTCTCCGGCCGTCTCGGCCACATCACCCGCTTCCCCCGGCGCTACGGCGCCGATGATCACGCCAGAGCTGATGAGGCACTTGAGACGTTACAGATCACCGATTTAGCTGATCGGCAGATCCAGAACCTCTCGGGAGGAGAGCAGCAACGGGTGATCATCGCCCGGGCCCTCGTCGGCGACCCGAAGGTCCTCCTCCTCGACGAACCGACGGTCTACGTGGATGCCCCAACAGAGGCACATTTTTACGATATCGTGGACCAGCTCCGCGATCGGATGGCGATCGTCCTCGTAACCCATGATGTCGGGGTGCTCCCAGGACTCGTGACCCGTGTCGCCTGCCTGAATCGGCGCCTCTACACGCATGACACAGACGAGATCACGCCGGATATGCTCGATGCCGCATACCACTGCCCGGTAGATCTGATCGCCCACGGCGTCCCGCACAGAGTCTTTCCTGAACATCCGGAGGAGTGAGTATGCTTGAGGTGCTCGGGTACGAGTTCTTCAGAAACGCACTCATCGCAGGGACACTTGCAAGTGTAGCCTGCGGTATCATCGGCACCTACGTCGTTGTGCGACAGATGGTTGCGATCAGCGGTGGTATATCACATGCGGCCTTCGGCGGCATCGGTCTTGGCTACTTCCTCGGAATCGATCCGCTCGCCGGGGCCACCGGGTTCACCGTTGCCACGGCGCTCGGGATGGGTGCGCTCCAGCTCCGGGCGAGACAGCAGATGGATACGATCATCGGCGCGGTCTGGGCGGCCGGTATGGCGCTCGGTATCCTCTTCGTCTACCTGACGCCGGGGTTTGCTCCCGATCTCTTCTCCTATCTCTTCGGAAACATTCTCCTTGTGCCGCGTGGAGACATCCTTGTGATGGCGGTCCTCGTCGCCGTCATTGTCTCCGTCGTGGCCCTCTTCTACCGGGAGCTTCAGGCAGTCACCTTCGATCCAGACTATGCGAGGGTCATGAACCTGCCGGTGGGGCGACTCTCGCTCCTCCTCCTCGTACTGATAGCGCTGACGGTGGTGATGTTGATCAGGGTTGTGGGGATCATCCTCGTGATCGCGCTCCTCACGCTCCCGGCAGCGATCAGCCGCCTCTACACCACCCGGATCTGGAGCATGATGCTTGGCGCTGTCGTCCTCGGCGTCATCTTCACCGTGGCAGGGATGTGGCTCTCATACCTCCTGGATGTCCCGTCAGGAGCAACGATCATCCTCGTGAGCGCGTTTGCGTATGCTGGCGCCCTGGGAATAGAACGTCTCCGATAGACTGATGAGGGACCTAAAACCGGTGCGCTTATGCCGGCGCATGCAAGAGTAACGTGGACATGGATCCGATCATCGAAGAAGGATACGCCCGACTCCTTGAGACCATCGGGGATCTGCAGGTGAAGAAGGAGGAGAGCGCCGCGGAACTCAGAAGAAACATCGGAGTGCTTGCTACACGAATGGCTGCCGATACAGCGCCGATCATCAACGTTATAGGTCTTGAGATGCTCTGGCGCGCGAAGAGGGAGGCGTCAGGGGAGCTCTATGACCAGGAGTTCTATGAGAAGAAGATGATCGTTCTCGGGAAGTCCGATCCCCTCCCGTACCGCCCTGATGATCCGGGCAAGCCCATCGATACCCAGCTCTGTGTCCTCGATGAGGACGGGGACTTCTACGAGGTTATGTACACCACAACCGAGATCAGGGTTGACTCTTACAAAAGCCCTCTCACACCGGAGGAGGCGTTTGATCTCTATGGCTACGATCTTATCTTCATGCTCTACCGGGCGATGTATGAGTATACAGAGCAGGAGGAGGAGCTTACAGACGCGCTCGCACAGGTGCTTGAATATATCGCCTCGTGAAGAGTGTTTCCTGGATATCGGGGATGGGTCTGTGAGGGATCGCGCACCGGATTGCCCGGGATGGCTCACTCCTCAAACCCTCTTATTCTTCCTTCAGCATCGCGTTGATCGCCACCGCAGCACGTTTGGCAGANCCCATCGCCTCGATCACCGTCGCCGCGCCGGTCGCTATATCGCCGCCTGCGTAGACGTGGGGAATTGAGGTCCGGCCGCGCTCATCGACGACGACGTTGCCTCTCCGGCCGCGCTCAAGCCCCGGGATCAGGGAGACGAGGAGCGGGTTTGGACCGGTGCCGATCGCCTGGATCACCATATCCACATCGAGGGTGAACTCGCTCCCCAGGACCGGTTCCGGTGACGGGCGGCCGCTCGCGTCGATATCGCAGAGTGACATCTCCATGCACTCGATCCCGGAGACGCATCCCTCGCCAAGGATCCGGGTTGGGTTTGTGCAGGTGAAGAACTCGATCCCCTCTTCTTTTGCGTGCAGAACCTCGACCCTTCGCGCCGGCATATCCTCCTCACGTCTCCGGTATATCAGCGAGACCTTCGCACCCATACGGCGGGCCACCCGGGCAGCATCCATCGCGACGTTGCCGCCGCCGATCACCGCCACACGGGCTCCATGGAGCACTGGCGTATCGAACTCTGGGAAGGCGTTGGCATGCATCAGGTTCACCCGTGTCAGGAACTCGTTTGCCGAGTAGACGCCACTGTAGTTCTCCCCGGGGATACCCATGAACACAGGCAACCCTGCGCCGGTCGCAAGGAAGACCGCGTCGTAGCCGAGGAGCTCATCAACACTGACACTCCTCCCCACCAGGTGGTTCTTCTTCAGGCGGACGCCGAGAGCAAGCACCTGATCGATCTCGGCCCTGACAACATCTTTTGGAAGCCTGAACGCCGGAATGCCGTAGGTCAGGACGCCGCCAGCTTCGTGGAGCGACTCAAAGATCGTGACAGCGTGGCCGGCGCGGGCGAGCTCGACTGCGGCCGTCAGCCCTGCGGGACCAGATCCCACGATCGCCACGCGCTTGCCGGTCGGCCCGGCAACCTCGGGGAGTTCGGCACCGCCCATCCGCTCGTAATCGGCCACGAACCGCTCAAGAGCACCGATCCGGATCGGGGTCTCCTTGATACCGAGGACGCAGGCACCCTCGCACTGCGCCTCCTGCGGGCAGACTCGCCCGCAGATGGCGGGAAGCATGTTATATTCCTTGAGGGTCCGGGCGGCTCCGGAGAAGTCTCCTTCTGCGACTCTCTGGATGAATGCGGGGATATCGATGCTGACGGGGCAGCCCTTTATGCAGAGAGGTTTTTTGCACTGCAGACACCGTTCAGCCTCGACTATCGCCTCATCGGGGGAGAGGCCACAGTCGACCTCCTTGAAGTCCTTGATCCGGAGATCTGCCGGCCGGTCAGCCATGGTGATCACCCCCCTTACCGCAACGGCACTGGTGCTCAGCGAACCGTTCGAGCGATATCCGCTCCTGGTTAGCGTAGGTTCGCTGCCGTTGCATCAATTCGTTGAAGTCGACCAGGTGGGCATCGAACTCAGGGCCGTCAACACAGGCAAACTTCGTCTCGTTGCCGACGGTCACCCGGCAGGATCCGCACATGCCGGTGCCATCGACCATGATCGGGTTGAGGCTGACGTAGGTCTTCACGCCGTAGGGAGCCGTCACGCCGGAAGTGACCTTCATCATGATAGCAGGACCGATGATCCAGACCCGATCGATCCTGCGCTCATTCAGCAGACCTTTGAGGACGTCGCTTGCAAACCCATGGACGCCTCTACTCCCATCATCGGTCGTGATGTAGAGTTCGTCGCATATCTCGCGCAGTTCATCCTCCAGGATGAGGAGATCGGCGTTCCGTGCACCGATGATCCCGATGACATGATTACCTGCCTCTTTTAGTTCCTCTGCGATGAGAGGCGTGCTTGCGATCCCGACGCCGCCGCCGACGACACAACAGGTCCCATAGCTCTCGATCGCGCTTGGCTTTCCGAGCGGCCCTACGATGTCCATGATGCTGTCGCCTGCGCGGAGTGCCGCAAGCTCCTGCGTCGTCTTGCCGACGATCATAAATATCACCCGGACAGCATCCCCCCTGACTGCGGATATGGTGAGCGGTATCCGCTCACCCATTTCGTGCAGGCGCAGGATGAGAAACTGGCCTGCCCGTGCATGTTGCGCCACCTGCGGCGCATGTATCCAGTGCTCGTAAACCCGGTCGGCGAGCCTGGTCGCCATTTCCACCTTGTACAACCGTTTCACTCCCGATAATCCTGATCGATGATAACGTCAAACTATATCTAACGCTTCCATACACATTGTGGTTCAAACCTCATTACTGCATCTATTCCGCGTGGAGGCGGGGAAGGATCCGGCAGACGAGACGAACGATTATCCCTCTATCAGCCGTATGAATATCTATGCAGAATCAGGTGCGCTGGGGCATTGCCTTGATCATCATAGGCGCGGTGATTGCGCTCCTCGTGCCTCCCTTTGCCATCCCGTTTATCGTGATCGGCATCGCGCTGCTCATCTGGCGGGGGCGCGAGGAGATCATTGAGGAGATCAGATGAGACCATGATACTGACGACGACTGCAGAAGTGCCGGGCTACGCCGTGGGAGAGATCCTCGGCGTGGTCTTCGGGAATACGGTGCGGACAAAGAACATAGGGAAGGATATCACTGCGGGATTGAAGAGCCTTGTCGGTGGTGAGCTCCAGGAGTACACCGATATGCTCTCCGATGCCCGGGTTGAGGCATATAACCGGATGGTCAACGCCGCGCACGACCTCGGGGCTGACGCGGTGGTAAACATCAGGTTCACGACGTCCCAGACGATGTCGACTGCGGCAGAGCTCCTCGCCTACGGGACGGCGGTGAGGCTTGTTTTGAAGAAGTAGAGGAAGATTCAGAAGAAGATTCCACCCTTTTATGGGATTTTTTTTGCAGAGATGGCGATCTCTGCGCACCAAACCACTGCACCATGTCACCTTGCATTCGAGAGATCCTCGGGGGGTGCTCCTCTGGCTCCCCTGGTGCTACTCCGCCCGGGGAGAGGAGGGATGCCCCCGCCCCGTCTGCCCCACCCCCACGGGTGTATATCCCCCACGGTCCAGGGTATGGGGAGGGATTGAAGAAAGAGCCAGCGCGTGGGTTCGCTCTCCCGGGTACGGCCTTTCCCCGGGTATCGCCACGACTGCCCCCGCCCCCACGGGGTGGGGGATGCCAACATATTGAAAGTAGAGATCCTCAGGGGTGTTCTTCTGGCTTTTCTGGTGCCCCTCGGGCGGGGTGAGGGATGCTAGCATATTGAAGCCAGAGAGACAGGGGAGGGGGCTCTTTGCCCCCTCCCCGTCTGCCCCACCCCCCGTGGCGATGTCCCCACGGTCCAGCGTATGGGGAGAACCTGAAGAAAGAGCTGGTGTGTGGGTTTATTCTCCTGGGTACGGCCTTTCCCCGGGTATCGCCTGCACTACCCCTTCCTGGGGCGGAGGATGCTGGCATATTGAAAGTAGAGGCAGCGGGAGAGAGCTTTTGCCCCCTCCCCACAGAAGTATATCCCCCACGGTCCAGGGTATAGGGATACGCCCCGGGTATCGCCTGCACTACCCCTTCCCGGGGCGGGGACGGGGGCTGCCGACATATTGAAGGCGGAGAAGGCAGGTGAGGGGGAGGCCTCGTAAAATCAGGCTACTGTCGTCACCACGTGTGATTATTGGCGTATCCACTCTCACGCGTCAAAATCATTGAAGATACGGTGACATGGGGCACCAGCCTGCGGCCGTTACGGCTGGTAGGAGGGCGATAGTGCGAGGGAAGGGATTCGAACCCTTGAACTCCTCTGAGAACGGACCCTAAATCCGTCGCCTTTGACCTGGCTCGGCAACCCTCGCGTGCATATACCTTGGATACCTGGGAGATTATCGTGCGGGAGGCATCTGGGGCAGAGCGAGAGGAACCCCTTCGCCTTGCGATAACCCATATCCCCATATCCCCATACCTTTGGGGCGGGGAACCTCATGTGAACTACCCCGCGCTTGCGGGCGGGGCTTCCTGTTTCATCCCCCTCCCCATCGGGAGCGAGTCCACAGGCCCTTCGGCGCGTTCCACGCCTGATACCCC
>JGI24709J26583_10002656_pt1 | contig 14549 bp, 19 predicted proteins | sample BioPla2DNA1_FD_26583 | JGI IMG/M metagenome (IMG submission 26583) | reverse complement strand
AAAAAAGGAGGAAAACAAAAATGACAGACATTTGGTTAGTGGAGCACGTCGGTGTTACTATCGGAAAAAATAAAATCTACCGATATACGCTTTCAAACAAACTTACAGGAGAAATGGTGACCGCACATGTTTCTCCTGTATATGATGATCCGCAGATGTGCCACCTAATAAAAGGGGACAAAATTAAAGCTACTCTCACAGGTGGTAATTACTCCAATCCGAAAATAGGAAAGCACATCCAGAGCAAAGGATTCAAAATATTATAGCCGAAACCGCCGAAAGGCGGTCAGCGGGGATTAACCTACCCGCTCTGATGAGGCAGGTTAAACAAAACTAAAGGAGGAAGATAAAATGAAAGACCGAGTTTTAAAACTGTGGAGAGAATGTGAAGAAGAGGATTATTATGAGGTTTGGGAAAAACCTAACATCTACAAAGAANAAATAGAAAGGAACGGGTTTTGTCATGAATGGAATTATTACAAATGGGCGGGCGTGGATATTCACCACAACATACAAACAGATGAAATAGTTGTTTTCTGCGACACAAAAAGATGGGATGAATAAGAAAAGAAAGCCGAAACCGCCGAAAGGCGGTCAGCGGGGATTAACCTACCCGCTCTGATGAGGCAGGTTACGGTAGAAAAAATAAAAGGAGGAAAATGAAATGGTGAAGGTAGAAGAAGTTCAAGAAGCAGTGCAGTTTTTGGCAAACCGTTGTGACGGTGCCAATAGTGAAGATGGACAAGGGTACAACAAAGCGGATTCTGGATTTGGAAAATCTTTAGCCGCTCAAGAAAATTGGACAGAGAAACAAACACGTGCGGCGTTAAAAATGTTAAAAAAATATAAAGAACAACTAAAAACAGGAGGAATTAATACAGAAGAACTTTTCAAAGAAAACAGTAAGGACATAGACATCAAAATTGAAAGACCAAAAAAAGAAAAGAAGAAAAACAAAGCCGTTATCATAGGAAAAAAGATGGAGTTATGGTTCAGCTTCGATTGGGATGTGCTTGCCTTAATCAAAAGCCTCCCTGGAAGAAAGTTCCAAGACAACTCCAGAGGAAAATATTGGGTAGCAGACACCTGCGTAGAATCTATCGAAAAATTGAAAAATGAAGGATTCGATATTGTTTATGATAAAACCCTACCAGAAAACAAACCTGCGGAGAAAAAAGTGGAACCGAAAAAAGCAAAAATAAAAAATATTGACAAAATTGGCTTGAAAAAAACACTCTACCCATATCAAAAAGAAGGCGTAGAATACATCGAAAAGAAAAATGGAAGGGCGTTGTTGGGGGATGAGATGGGATTAGGGAAGACCATCCAGGCGTTGGCATGGTTGGGACTTCACCCAGAAAAACGCCCCGCAATTATTCTTTGTCCAGCGCACCTAAAGTTAAATTGGGCAAAAGAAGTTAAGGAAACTTTACCGGGGAATCCCAAAGTCCAAATTCTACAAGGGAAAGCAATCCGCCCTTTAAGTAAAGAGGACGGAGACATCATCATAATCAATTACGATATTCTTACCCATTGGGTGAACGAATTAAAAAAGCTCAAACCGGAAGTATTGATCTTTGACGAAGCACATTTCATTAAAAATAATAAAACGCAACGAACAAAAGCGACAAAGAAATTGGCAAAAGGCATTCCCTATACAATAGCAATTACCGGAACGCCTTTGGTGAACCGACCAATTGAAGTATTCAACATAGCACAAATCGTCAATAAAAATGTATTCCCAAATTGGTTCAAATTCGTTCATGAATTTTGCGGAGCACATCATAATGGGTTTGGGTGGGACTACTCCGGAGCCACCAACAAAGAAAAACTATTTAAAATCCTCACCGATTCTTTTATGATTCGGCGCAAAAAAGCCGAGGTTCTTCCGGAACTTCCCGCAAAAGTTTATTCCTACGTGCCGATGGAAATAACAAATAAAAAGGAATATGCCAGAGCGGAAGGTAATTTCATTAAGTATCTAAAGAAAATCAAAGGAGAGAAAGAAGCAGAAAAAGCAAAAAGAGCAGAGCATCTAGTGAAAATCGAAGCTTTGAAGCAACTAGCGGTAAAAGGAAAAACAAAGATGGCGCTTAAATGGATCAACGACTTTATCACAAGCGGGAATGGGGATAGTAAATTGGTGGTATTTGCCACACATAAAACCATTATTGAAAAACTAATGACGGAATTCAAAGACACAGCGGTGTGTGTAGACGGTTCTTGCTCAGCGGAACAACGAAACAAAGCCGTTGAAAGTTTCCAAAACAACCCAGAAATTAAATTGTTTGTAGGGAATATACAGGCAGCAGGTACAGGATTGACGCTTACAGCGGCATCTTCTGTAGCATTTTTAGAACTTCCATGGGCGCCCGGGGAATTGGTGCAGGCGGAAGATAGATGTCACAGAATCGGTCAAAAAGACACAGTAAATGTGTATTACCTACTGGCAGAAAACTCAATCGAATACAAAATTGCACAGATGCTAGATGACAAACGTGCCGTATTAGATGCAGTGCTAGACGGAAAAGAAGTTGAAGAGAAAAACATGCTGACCACATTGATGGAAAGCTACAAGGAGGTATAAATAATGACAGAAGATATGAATATTATTCGCAAGGTGGTGTGGTCGTATGTTAGGAGTACAGGTCTTGAATACGAGGACCTGTACTCCGAAGCATGTCTTGCTTACTTAGAGGCATTGCCCAGTTATGATCCTAACAAAAGCAAGAAAACTACCTTTGTATGGAATGTAACAAAGAACAGAATCAACAACATATTAAAGGCGTATAGCAGGAATAAAGAAGAACTATTAAGCGATGGGGAAGCTATGGAAGAACTACTCCAAGGTAGAGAAGAATGGAATCCCGAACATATTGTTATCTCTGAAGAATACTGGCAAGAGTTATTTGAAAGCTTATCACCAGAAGCACAGGTGATTTGCCATATGGTGAACAACGGAGAGATCTACATAGACACGGACAAACCCAGGCAGGCCAGAGGCATAATCGCCAAAACATTACGAGAACAAGGCTGGGGAAAGTCCAAAATATGGAAAACATTTAAAGAAATTAAAAGCGCGTTGAACTGTCCGGACGTATAAAGGAAGTAATTTTGGCCTCAGTTGTATAATAAATAAAGGGGTTGTGGATTTTGGGCATAACGAGATTATTGCAAGACCATGGAATTGAATATGCTGCAGAAGGGCATCCTCATTGCACGGATGGATGGGTGAACATCCACTGCCCATTCTGCACGGGTTCTAGAGACTACCACTTGGGCATAAACATACAGCAACCGGCAACCAGTCATTGCTGGCGGTGTGGTGGGCGGCGTACAAGCGCTGTATTGTCACGGGTGCTGAACAAACCAGAAGCATACACCAAGCACCTGTTAAAACAATATGCAGGCACTGCAGGGATAATTAGGAAGAGAGAAGAACCTAGAATAAGAATATACCCAACTAGGTTTCCTCATCCATATGCCGGTATAAACAAATTCGGAAAGATGTACCTGACGGGCAGAAAATATAACCCTGCGAAGATTGAAAGGATATGGAAGGTGAAACAAACAGGTCCGGTCAGTTTCCTAGATCAAATCTCTTACAGCAATAGGCTGATTATTCCTATTTACTGGAATGGGAAAATGGTGAGTTTCCAAACAAGAGATATAACAGGGAAAAGTGACCGGAAATATTTGGCATGTCCTATGCAGCGAGAAACCCTCCACCACAAAAATATCTTATATAGTAAACAACAAAGGTGGTGCAAATATAATGCATTAATCGTGGTGGAAGGTGTTTTTGATGTTTGGCGGCTGGGGCCTTGTTCAGTTGCTACTTTTGGAACAAGTTTTAAAATGGAACAAGTTTTAGAATTGGCAAAGGCACATGAAAGGTTCTTCATCATCTTTGACAATGAGAAACAAGCACAAGAACAAGCAAGAAAATTATCCATAAAATTAAAAGCCCTGGGCAAAACTGTTTTTATCGAAAAAATAGAAAGCGACCCGGGTGATATGGAACAAGATGACGCCGATCATCTTGTCAAAACATTACAAAGGAGGAGTTTTTAGCATGTTAAAAACATTAAAAAGACGCAGAAAGGCATTGGGATTATCTCAGATTGAATTGGCTAAAATGGTAGGAGTTTCGGTTGTGTCTTTTCAACTTTGGGAAAGGGAGGTTTGTGAACCCCGGCCAGAAAACTTAAATAAGTTGCAGCATGTGCTTTACGAATTAGAAAAAGAACAGAAAAACTGGAAAGAACAAGGAGGAAAAGAACAATGAGGAAAAGAACAAAATATACAAATAAAAAAGAAAATATCCTATCTGTATTGGCGGACATAAAAGAAGACAGTTTCAAAGAATACAAAAAACAACTAGAAAAATGGAAAAAGAAAGCAAAAGAATATAATGAGGCAAAAGATATGCGTGATTTGCTAAAAGAGTATAAGGAGGAACAAATGATAGAAGCCGGTGGCGCTGTCCATGGGATGCATCAAATAATAAAAATCATAGATCAACACATAGAAATTCAGAGGAAAAAGGGGAAAAAGACTGTTCATAAATAAGTAACAAAATGTATGGGGAAGGAATGAGAACGTGGAAAAAACAGAAAAACATGAACAAAATCAACAATTCTTAACCCAAAAAGCAATGACGGCACTAGAGATCTACAAGGGCAGCGCCTATCTAACAATCAATAAAGAAATGCTACAAAAAACAGGTCCTACTATGGCAGTATTTATCTGCAATTTATTGGATAAATTCGATTACTTTTTAAAAAGAAACATGCTGACAGAGGATGGGGAATTCTTCTTAACACATAAAACCCAAATGGAACAAACAGGCATGACAGAATATGAAATTAAGAAGTGTAAAAAAGAACTAAAAAAGTTGGATGTATTACAAACCAAAAGAAAAGGAACCCCTGCAAAAGAATATTATTATGTAGATCTGGAAAGACTGCTCGATACATTCATGCCCCCTATAGGCGCATCTTCGACGGACAAGTGGGATCGAATTCGATCGGACAAGTGGGGGCGAATTCGATCGGACATTAAGGAACCCATAAATAAGGAAAACAAATATAATAATAATATTACCAGTTCAACGACAAATGATAAACAAACAATCCAAGAGAGAACAATAGAGTTTCTGCCATTTGCAGAAAAACTAGCACGTATAATATGTCTAAATAAAAATATAAATATCACACCATCCAAAATTAATAGCTGGGCAAATGAGATTAGAAAGTTAAACGAAATAGACAAAGTCTCCCACTCTCGAATAAAAGAGGCGTTGGATTGGTATGAAGATAATATAGGCAAACAATATGTACCGGTCATCGAGAGTGGGATTAGCATGCGTAATAAATTTATTAAATTAGAAGAAGCCATGAAACGTTCCGGACATACTTTCAAAAATAAAAAACCATATCGTCCGGAACGTGTTATTCGCAGATATTTTAGAAATAAAGATCTCACCACATTCTTCTATCGTGATTGCTATTTACCGGCCGAAGGATTATTTGACCGTGATGTAGATAAAAATGAACTTGCACAGACACTTGTAGATTTACACATCCAAATATCTAAACAGCAAGAGAAGTATATTACTCCAGAATTGCAAAAGTTATTGCCGGGTCCGATTGATATAGTAGCCCGATATATAGCATGGATTGATAATAGTACATGGCTAAAGAATTTTAATTTGCAAATGTTTAATATATCTCATGCACTATTTACACAGTATCGCAGAGACGAGGCTGAAAAGGATAATAAAGAGAGAGATCCCCTGACAGGGAAATCTTATATAAAGGGGTAAAAATATTTTTTTGTTTTTTCACCCTGTAAATATATTGTAATTCGTTTTTTAACACGTATAATTGCGCCGTATAGCAAGTAACATGTGTATTTATAGTAAAATGTACATGCATATATGTTTTTTGGCTTAAAATGCGTAGATAAGAAAAAGGGGGAGAGGGGTTTTTGAAGGATGATCAAGAATTTATTGAACGACGTATTATCACCGGTATGATTGTTAGTACAGATTACCTTCAGCGAGTGCAAAAGCTTTGGAATCCAGCGTTTTTAGAATCACCGGAGTTAAAACAAGTTGCTGATTGGTGTATGCAGTATTTTCAAGAATATAAAAAAGCACCTGACAATGATATTGAAAGTCTATATATGGACGCGCTTAAAAGGGGTATGTCTAAAGCTGATGCACAGTATATAGAGGCACTACTAACAGATTTGAGTGATGAATATGGCAGAGGCTCTAAATTTAACTCGGCTTATCTGTATGACAAGACTGTGGAATATTTTAAAGCACAGGACTTAGATAAACACAGCCGGGAAGTGCAGGCACTCAAAGATGCTGGCAGAATTGAAGAGGCGGAACAACTTGCAGTGTCCTACCAACCGACAATTCTGGAGGATGCAGAACTGGGACTAGACCTGTCTACTAAAGATGCGTTAGATGCTATAGACAGGGCTTTCATAACATCATATAGTCCGGTTGTTACTTATCCCGGTGCGCTAGGGACTCTTTGGAATGATCAACTTGTGAGAGGCGCATTTTTTACATTGCTGGCCCCGGAGAAACGAGGGAAAAGTTTTATGCTCATGGAAATTGCTTTACGGGCAATTCGTCAAAAGGCAAATGTAGCATACTTTGAGGCAGGAGACATGACTGAGGCGCAGGTGTTAAGGCGGATATGTATTTATATTGCTCAAAAGTCGGATAAAGACAGATATTGTAAAGAGCGCTTTCGCCCAGTAGGTGACTGCGTACTCAATCAGCTTGATATTTGCAATAGAGAGGACAGGAACTGTGATCATGGGATATTTAACGTCGGCTTAGATATGTTTCATAAAGAGGAAAAAAGGTATATAAACAGCAACATACTTAAAGAAAAATACGAAGAATACCCAGACTACGAACCATGTGATAGCCACAACTGCCAAGAACGGAAAGGATCCGTCTGGCTCAAAAAGATAAAAGAATGCCGTCCTCTTACAGCACGCCATGCAAAAAGGAATGTGGTGCGTTTTTTCAAAAAATATAAGCGCCGGTTCAGATTAATCACGTACCCAGCAGGAATACTAACAGTTGCAGAAATACGACGTGTGCTGGATGGTTGGGAAAGGCAGGACGGGTTTGTGCCGGATGTTGTTGTTGTGGATTATGCAGACCTAATCTCCGCCGATGATGGAAAAGTCAGTGAATTCAGGCATCGGCAAGACCATGTATGGAAGGCGTTACGTGCATTATCTCAAGAAAGACATGCACTGGTTGTTACTGCCACCCAAGCGGATGCTGCCAGTTACAAAAAGGACAGGCTCACGCTTTCTAATTTCAGTGAGGATAAAAGAAAGCTAAGTCATGTAACAGCGCAATATGGACTTAATCAAGATTCGGAAGGGAGGGAAAAGTCATTAGGAATAATGCGCATAAATGAAATTGTAGTGCGAGAAGGGGAATTTTCCAACGATCGGGAAGTATATGTATTACAGGATTTAGCAGCAGGTCGGGCATTTTTAGAAAGTTTTTTCAAATAATTTCACAAAAGGGTGGAACTAATTTTGGAGTCTGTTGTATAACATATAGTAGAAAGGAAAATAATAAAACCAAGAAAATAAAAGGAGGAAATAAAAATGGCAGAAATCAAAAAATCGGCGTTAGTAAAGGCAGCAAAGGAATTAAATGATGTGCTGGGGTTGTACCCACCCATCAGCGTTAAGAAGAACACCAAAATTGAGGAGTTAAAAGGAAGTTTGGTAGAAGCCGCTGAACTGATTGAGCCGGAGGATGAGTTGTCCAAGAATACCAAGAACATTATAGCCGCTTTAATTGCAGAATTTAAAGTAGCACGGCAGCAAGAACAAGATGAAGANGAAGATGNAGANGAAGATGNAGANGAAGATGAAGATGTAGAGGAAGATGAAGATGNAGANGAAGACACAGATGAAGACACAGATGAAGNTGAAGATGAAGATGAAGATGAAGATGAAGATGAAGATGAAGATGAAGATGAAGACACAGATGTAGAGGAAGATGAAGAGCCGGAACCTCCAAAGAAAGAGAAGGCAGATACAAAGAAGAAGGCCGGTAAAGAGAAGAAAGAGAAGGCAGATACAAAGAAAAAGAAAAAGAACAAAAAGCCGGCATCCAGCACACGCATAGGTTCCGCTGTGGCAATAATCAAACAAACTAAGAAACAGATTGCCATGGAAGATTGGGTAGCCCAGGCAGACAAATTGTATGTGGAACAGGGAGGAAGCAGCAACAAAAAGGTAAGCCGCCACAATGTCGCAGGGGTATTGAAAGTCCTGGAGGAGTTTGGAGTGCTCAAAAAAGAGGACGGGTTTGTAAAAGTAATAAAATAATAAAATAATAAAATAAATCAGGGGCGGCGGCGTGGTGGGAACAGCTAGATATTGCGTGTGTGATAGAGCCGTTACCTAGGAGCTGTCTAGGGTGAAGCCAGCGCGAGCACGCAGTTGCGCAGTACAGCAGGTTCAAATCCTGCCCGCCCCTGCTATTATCATACAGGGGAGATTACATGCGGGATAAATGGAACGATCCTAAAAGCCCACGGGGTCCTTATTTGTATCTTGGCAAAGTGCTTGTTCCAGTAGGAATCGACAAACGCACCGGCGATATGGTGTATGAATACAGTCCGTGGACACCCGCGCGGGAAACAGAAACCATTTATAGAGAATTAATGTAAGGAGAAAGAGGGAGGGGAAAATAGTTGAAACAAATAGTTATTGGCACATCTGGAGGACTAGATTCAACCACTCTGTTAGGATTTTTACTAACCCAGCAAAAGGAATCAATCATTCATTGTGTCTCCTTTCGTTATGGATCAACACATGGAAAATATGAAATCGAAGCTGTCGACAAAATCATAAAATATTATCAACACATATATCCTAAAAGAGTGCGCAAGTATGATGTTGATATTACCCCCGTCATGGATTTATTTTCTTCCAATCTATTAATAAAAAATAAAAAGTCTATTCCTGAAGGGTCTTATAATCAGGAAAATATGGAACAGACATATGTGCCCGGCAGGAACCTTATATTTGCTTCTATTATGGCGGGAATCGCAGAATCTATAGGGGCGGAAGAAATAGCGCTGGGTGTACATTCCGGAGGGCATTATCTTTATCCGGATTGCCGTTCTGAATTTGTCCAAGCCCTTAATGCTGTGGTACATGCGTCTTCTGATAAAAAAATCAAGGTACTCGCTCCTTTTGTAAATATGGACAAGGCAGAAATAATAAAGCTGGGTTTGTCATTGCCTGCTGTTCCTTATCATTTGACTAGGAGCTGTTATAAAAACCAGCCTGTTAGTTGTGGAAAATGTGGGACTTGTAAGGAAAGATTAGAAGCTTTTGCAACGCTGGGTAAAAAAGATTTTATCCAGTACCAAACACAAAAATCAGAAAGTTAAAAAGGGGGTTGTTTCTATGTGGTTAGTTATTCTGTATTTAGTAGCTGTGGTGGCGGCAAATCTATCTACAGCTCATTTCGGTCCTATTGCCACACCATTCAATGCGTTTTTTCTCATAGCTCTTGATTTAACAACCAGAGACGGATTGCATGAACGCTGGCAAGGGAAGCATTTATGGTGGAGAATGCTTTTATTAATCGTTTGCGGCGGTGCTTTATCTTGGGCAATAAATGGGGACACTCTTAGAATTGCATTCGCTTCATGTTGCGCGTTTGTTGCGGCAGGGTTGGCGGATGCCATTGTATATCAAGTATTATTTGAACGCACTCGTTTTGTTAAGGTGAATGGTTCTAATATTGTTTCTGCCACAGTTGATTCCTTCCTATTTCCAACTATNGCATTTGGTGGGTTTATTTGGTGGGCGACTNTGGGACAACTTTTNGCAAAAATAGCAGGAGGTTATCTCTGGTCACTGATCTTGAGAAAAGTATTATGGAAAGAAAAAGAAGCTTAATGGAATGGGNTTTGAAAGGAGTTGATTGATAATGAACAAAATTAATCTTTTTCTAGACTCTGGTGCTTTTTCTGCTTGGACACAAGGGACAGAAATAGATATATATGAATACATCAACTTCATTAAAGAACATCAAGACATTATAGAAGTGTATGCTAATCTAGACACAATTGCAAAAACAGACTCTTTATCGGATAAAAAAGAAGCAGCTGAAAAGACCTTTCAAAATCAAAAAATCATGGAAGATGCCGGACTATCTCCTTTGCCTGTTTTCCATATTGGGGAACCATTCAAATATTTGCAGTATTACACAGACAACTATGATTACATAGCTTTGGGAGGCATGGTTGGTAAATTTAAAAATATTCTGATTCCTTGGTTGGATAAATGTTTTGGACAGTTTATTTGTGATGAAAAAGGAATGCCTAAAACTAAAGTACATGGATTTGGACTTACTTCTTTATTTTTGATGCGTCGCTATCCTTGGTATAGTGTAGACAGCACATCATGGGCAGTGACGGGTAGATTTGGTTGTATTTATGTTCCACAGTACCGAAAAGGCGAATGGGTATACGACGAGAATTCCTGGANNATCGCTGTTTCATCCANAAGNCCTTCTAAGAAAGAGGCGGGACAGCATATAGAAACCCTGCCACCAAAACAAAAGGAAATCGTGCTGCAGTATATCAAGGAAAAAGGTTATGAGTTAGGTAAATCTCGGTTTAAAAAAATGCCGCAAACCTATGAGCCAAAAGAAAATGAGAGTTGGGCAGAGAAAAAATCAAAAGATAAAACAGTGAAACGATTATTGGAGATCATCGAAGAAGAAGGCATATGTAACAATTACAAGTTACGGGACGAATTAAATATCATTTATTTCCTGGATCTTGAAAAAGTTATTCCAAAATGGCCCCGGCCGTTTGAGCAGACAGGCTTTAGGGGATTTGACATATGAAAATATACTTTGCAGGCAATTTTTCACAAAGCACAGAGGAAGCGATTATGCGGAAAGTGCTGGAGAGGAACAATGAATGCCGCAGGCTGGTTTCATTTTATTTCGATCGGAAAATAGAAAGAGTTATAGAGGCTAAAGAGAAACTAATGTGTGAAGGACTTTGTAATAACTATCAATTAAGGGACGTTTAGGGGGTTTGGCATATGAAAATATTCCTGGTTTCTTNCCCTTCCGACGTTTCTACGTTAAGTCGGATCACTAATAAAGGGAAGAATGATATTCTTCTAAGCTATTTCTTTATCCTAGAGGAAAAGGTCGTGTTAAAAGAAATTATGAGAAAATGGGGGGTTTTGGAAGATGAAAATAAATAAATCGGAATTACAAGAGGCATTGGAAAAGGTTAAGCCGGGTTTAGCGGCTAAGGAGCTTATAGAGCAATCTACCAGCTTCGCTTTTCTGGGGGATAGGGTGGTCACATACAACGATGAAATAAGCATCAGCTACCCTGTATCTGGGCTTAAAAACATGCAAGGCGCAATTAAGGCCAAGGCACTGTATGAATTCCTTGCCAGAACAAAAAGTGACGAAATACATGTCAGCCAAGAAGAAAACCAGATTATCATTACAGCAGGACAATCAAAGGCTGGGCTGTTATTTGAACAGGAAATCCACATGCCTATTGAAGAAGTTGGAGAAATCGGCAAATGGAAGGAGCTTCCAAAAGATTTTTTAGATGCCTTAAAGCTGTGTTATCCCTGCTGTTCCTCTGACATGACACGTCCTGTACTCACTTGTCTGCACATAAATGGCAACAAAGTAGAAGCATCTGACTCCTACCAAATCATACAATATGAGCTTAAAAAGAAAACGCCTGGGAAAGCGTTTTTAATCCCGGCTACAACTGCCAGAGAACTTTGCAAATATGATGTAAAAGAAATAGCATTAGGAGATGGCTGGGCGCATTTCCGCGCAGATGATGGCACACAGTTTTCTTGCCGTACTGTAGAAGGAGCGTTCCCAGGAGTTCAAAAGTTTTTAGACATAAAAGAAGGGATTGAATTTACATTTCCTGAAAATACACTAGATGCTCTTAATAGGGCTGCTGTGTTCACTAAAAAAGAATTGGAAAAAGGCATCCCAACTGTCACAGTAAAAGCGGATAAAGGAGAAATGATTTTATCCTCACGCAATGAATATGGTTGGTTTGAAGAAAAGCTAAAGGTGAAGGGTAAAAAGGATAAAAAAGCATGCTTTACATTCACTATAGGTATTGAATTTCTTGCTAGTTTATTCAGCCGGTTAAAAACATGTACAATCAGCCAAGACAGAATAGGATTCGGTGGAGAAGGCTGGCGACACGTCATCGCCATTATAGAAGGCGAGAAGTGATATACAAATGNCTTATAGGAGGCGAAGCTGATGAAAGGTTTCTTTGATGCCACGGAGTTTAAAACCCCATCTTATAAGTCTGATAAAGGGATGTTGACTTGTGTATCTTGTGGGCTATATAAACATGCTAAATCCCCTAAAATGAAACCCTATGGCAAATTCAAGAAACAAATCATGATTATAGGGGAGGCTCCTGCTGAAGAAGCAGATGAAAAGGGAAAACCATGGCAGGGTAAGATGGGGAGGATTCTGCAAAGAAAATACAAACAACTAGGAATAGATATATTCGAAGATTGNATAAATNTATACNCAGTTAATTGCCGTCCTATAGATAAACAAGGAGTCAATAGAACCCCTACAGAACATGAAGTCGCATGCTGCCGCCGTAATGTGTTTTCCGCTGTGAATGAGTATAAACCTAATGTCATAATTTTACATGGAGGAGCGGCTGTTTCTTCCTTGATTACACACCGTTGGAAAGGCAGTCAAGCAGGAGTTATGACATGGCGTGGCTGGACAATTCCGGACAGAGAACTCAATGCTTGGGTTTGTCCTACCTTTCATCCTTCTTTTATAGAAAAGCAAGGAGAAGATAATGAAGTGGAGGTTATCTGGACACAAGATTTACAGAAGGCATTAGATTGTGTAGGAGTTCCAATGCCTGATTTCAAGGATGAAAATGAATGCATAGTTGTTGAAGAAGACGCTGCCCAAGTGCTTAGGGCCATACTGAAGCAAAAACCATCCCTGTTAGCATTTGATATAGAAACCACAGGGATAAAACCTTATAACAAAAAAGACCATCAAATTGTCTCAATATCTTTCTGTTGGGAAAATAACCGCGCATATGCTATACCGTTCCCAACAGATAAGAAAAATCTACGTCGATTAAAAAGAATACTAGAACACCCAGATATAGATAAGGTAGCGCAAAATATGAAATATGAAGATAATTGGCTAACATTCTTGCACGGTATAGAAGTCAATCCATGGACATGGGACACTATGCAAGCTGCTCATATATTAGATAATCGCCCTCATATTACCGGGCTGAAATTCCAGTCATACGTTCATTTTGGATTGATGAATTACGAACAGGATGTTGCTCCCTATCTGAAAAGTGAAGCACCAAATACACCAAACAAGATCCTTGATTTAGTGAAGGATGCGCATCTATTCCGGAAACTATTACTTTATAACGGCATAGACAGCCTAATGACTTACAGACTTGCCTTGTTGCAAGTGCTGCAAATGGAAAGAGAGTGGAAGTAATTTTGGCCTCAGTTGTATAATAAGTATAATGGGAAAGAAATAGAAATACTAGCGCGGCCCCCTGCACCCAATGAAGGCTCTCCCATGCTGGAGGGTGCAGATTAAATATTAATACTAAAAAATAATTGGAAAGAGTGATTCAAAATGGACAAACAGCTTGAACCCATTGAGGAATGGATTGAAAAGTGGGGGGTGGACTTAGGCGGGATTGCCCAAGTAATGCTGAGGATAGCTGTAATAGAAGTAATTGAGAAAAATGTTGCCAGGGAAAAAGTCGAATGTGACGGGTGTTGCCGGTGTGAAAAAGACTTTGACATTAGATGGGAGGGAACGGATTGAACGGTTTGCTAATGCTAGGGGGCGTAGTTTTAAGCTTATGGCTGTTAGTTTTTTTGATGTGTATCTCCCGCTGGATGGAGGGGGGAAGAGGAGGTGGGAAGTGATGAAAAAGATGGGTTCGTTATTCGATGGAATTGGCGGTTTTCCGCTTGCAGCGCAAAGGAACGGAATAAACCCTGTGTGGGCAAGTGAGATTGAAAAATGGCCGATAAAAGTCACAAAAAAACACTTTCCCGGCATGAAGCATCTCGGAAACATAACGCAAATAAACGGTGCCGAAATAGAGCCTGTCGATATCATTACCTTCGGTTCTCCTTGCCAGAATCTGTCGGTAGCCGGTAAGCAGGAAGGGCTAAAAGGGGAACAAAGCTGTTTATTTTATGAAGCTATTCGCATTATACGGGAAATGAGGAGAGAAACTAATGGCCGTTATCCAAAATACGCTATCTGGGAAAATGTACCCGGAGCGTTCAGCAGCAACAAACGACAGGATTTTAGAGCCGTGCTTGAGGAAATCACACAGGCCGAAATTCCAATGCCTGAATCTGGAAGGTGGGCAAACGCCGGAATGGTTAGAGGGGATGAGTATAGTGTTGCGTGGAGAATCCTTGACGCG
>JGI24709J26583_10002652_pt1 | contig 14575 bp, 6 predicted proteins | sample BioPla2DNA1_FD_26583 | JGI IMG/M metagenome (IMG submission 26583) | reverse complement strand
GAAATACAATTACAACTATCTTTTTTATGATTACACATAAAATCCACCCTTTCATTTGTTTTCTATAATAGGATATTCAGCAAATATAAAAGGGTGTGAACTAACACCTAAAACTATTATCTATTAGCAATATTTTTTAGGCCAGAAAGTTATTTTAATTTAAAATTATGCTATAATGTAATTAGAAGGTGGAAGTATGAAAGAAATGGTAGATATACTAGAAATAGATACCGAAGAAAAACCTAAACTAAAAGTTAATTATTTTTTTAAAATTTTTATTATTATATTTATTAGTTCCTTTTATGTTGAACTTATCTTTAGGTATTTATCATTTAAAAGTCTATACGATGTAGAAGTTATAAGAATTATCTTGTTTACTGTTGCCACGAGTTTGTTGATATCGTTTGTTGCATCGTTATATCGTGAAAAAATAGCTAAAATACTTGTTTTTTTGTTTTCTTTCATAACTGGTCTTTATGCAATTTTACAATTAAATTTTTATAGTTTTATGGGAAATTATATGTCACTTAATGCTGCTGGTGATGGACTAGGAAGAATTACTGAAGAAATAAAAACGTTCTTAACATATATAAAGCCGATTTATTATTTATGTTTATTGCCCGCTGTATTAATTATAATTTTGTTTATTTTTGCTAAAACAATATTAATATATGAAAAACCTAATTTTGGGCTAATGATTAGAAGATTATTACTAATGGTTGTTATTCATTTAGTTTCACTATCAACACTTTACTTACCAATGTTACAAAATCCTAATCAAATAAAAGATAATAAAACTTTATATCAAAAACCAACCTTAATTGAATTATCATTAAGGCAATTCGGAACGACCCGTTTTTTTATTAGAGATATTGTTTATATGTTTAATCCAGTTGAAGAAAATTTAATTATTATAGATAAAGAAGATAAGTTAGAAGAACCTGAAAAACCAGATTATACTCGCTTTATTGATGATGTTAAATGGAAAAAATTAATTGAAGAGGAAACGGATAGTAAAATAAAAAACCTACATGAGTATTATATTAGTCAAAGAATAACACCTAAAAATGATATGACAGGAGTGTTTAGAGATAAGAATTTAATTTATATTATGGTTGAAGCTTTTGATATTATCTCGATTAACGAAAAGTTAACTCCAACTTTGTACAAATTATATAATGAAGGACTTAGTTTTACTAATTATTATGCCCCTAAATATAGTTGTACAACAGGAGAAAGTGAATATATCGCGCTGACATCTATAATTCCTAGCAGTTCAGTTTGTACACCTAACACTTATAAAGATAATGATTATAGTACATCGATCTTTAAGTTATTTGAAAAAANGGGATATTATAATACATCGTATCATAATTACTCTGATAAGTATTATGAAAGAACAATATTACATAAAAACATGGGCTCGGTCAAGTTTTATAATGATGATGATTTGGCCATTAAAAAAATTTGGGGATGGCCAAGTGACCTAAATTTAATGAAAGAAGCACTCCCTCATTTTATTGATAATGACAAATTTTTTAGTTTTATTATTACGTCAACTACCCATTTTCCATATGATGGTGATGGACATGTAGGAGTTGTTTTAGAACATTGGGATAAAGTTAAGGATTTACCTTATAATGTGAAAATAAAAAGATATATGGCAAAAGCCATTGAATTAGATAAGGCGTTAGAATACTTGCTTAATTCACTTGTTGAAAAGGGAATACTGGATGATACGGTGTTAGTGTTATTTGGTGATCATCATCCTTTAAATATGGAATATAAATATTTAGATGAAGCATCCCCTTATGACAGATTCGAAGATTTTAACATTGATAAACTGCCTTTTATCATATATAACCCTGAATTAGAGCCGGCGCAAATAAATAAAACAGCAAGTACTTTTGATATTTTACCGACCCTCGCTAATATGTTTGATTTAGATTATGATCCAAGATATTATGTGGGAAAAGACATTTTTTCTGACGAGGAAACAATTGTTATATTTACGAATGGTGGTTGGATAACAGATAAAGCGTTATATTTTGCTANTGGTAAATTTAAAAAAATACAAGACATAGAGGAAGATTATATTATTACAATAAATCAAAAAGTAAATAATTATTTTACTGNATCAGATCAAACTTTAAAAACAGACTATTTTAAATATCGATTTAAAAATAAAAAATCAATCATGCAAGAATGATTGGTTTTTATTTTACTTATTCCCTTATCATCAAAGGCTACACCAATAACATCCATTCCATCACAAAACAAACAAGAATAATTATAATAATTATTTTTAGTTTTAGAAGTTTGTGAAAGATCAGCTGAAAAGGAAGTAGAACACATAATTATTAAAGAAGAAAATTTACTTCCTTTTAAAACAAGACTAGAACAAGAACTGGATTATTATGTTAGAAAAGAAATGAAAAAGGTTAATAATATGGAAAAATTAAAGTATTTATATTATGAGTGTTTTAATGAAGTAGAGAGTGATAAAAATGTAATTCTTTCACNTATCAATAAAGAATTAGCTGATAATTGGGATAAAATAATACATGTTTTATATAACTTTTTTAAATTAACCTCTATAAAAAAAATAATAGGCTTGACTAATGAAATAAGTATATATATAATAATATTAAGAACTTTGAAGTGGAAGAGTATTGTTAGACCCTGTTTATAGAGAGTTGCAAATGGTGGAAAGCAGCAATAAGACTAATAAGAATAACGCCACGGAGTTACTAACTGAAATAATAGTAAGTTATGTCGGGACAACCGTTATCTTGTATTAAGTGATCAATTATGATAAGAAAGGTGGCACCACGGTTAACCCCGTCCTTTTATTATAATTGTTTTTTTATTAGGAGGAAAATATGATAGTTTTAGATGTAAAAGATTTATATGAGAAAAGTCATATAGGTAAGGAAGTTATGTTGGAAGGTTGGATTAGAAACCACCGTAAACAAAAAGAGTTCGGTTTCATTGATTTTAATGANGGAACTTATTTTAAGTCGGTTCAAATAGTATATGCAAAAGATTTAGAAAATTTTTCAGAAATTACTAAATTTCGTGTGGGATCAGCAGTTAGGATAACCGGTGAAGTTATAAAATCACTTGGTAAAAATCAAGATTTTGAAATAAAATTAAAAACAATTATTTTAGAAGGAGATTGTCCAGAAGATTATCCAATTCAACCCAAAAGACATAGTCGTGAATTTTTAAGAGAAGTTGGGTATTTAAGACCTCGTACTAATCTTTTTAATGCAACCTTTAGAGTAAGAAGTCTCGTAGCAATGGCAATTCACACTTATTTCCAAGAAAGAGGATATGTTTATTTGCACAGTCCGATTATTACGGGAAGTGATGCAGAGGGTGCAGGAGACATGTTTAAGGTAACAACACTAGACTTAGAAAAAGTTCCTAAAACAAAAGATAATGTAGTAGATTACTCAAAAGATTTTTTTCACAAGGAAGCGTCGTTGACAGTGTCAGGGCAGTTGCAAGGTGAAGCTTTTGCGCTTGCCTATAAAAGAGTTTATACTTTTGGACCTACTTTTAGAGCAGAAAATTCAAATACCAAAACACATGCTTCAGAATTTTGGATGATTGAACCTGAAGTTGCTTTTTGTGATTTAGATAGATTAATGGATATTGAAGAAGATGTTTTAAAATATATTATCCATTATGTATTAAAACACGCCAAAGTAGAGATAGAATTTTTCGATAAATTTGTTGAACCAGGATTAATCGATAAGTTAAAATCTGTCTTGGATAAAACGGCAGTTCGAATTTCTCATAAAGAAGCTATTGATATTTTATTAAATTCAAAATTGAAGTTTGAAAATATACCAGACTACTATGAAGACTTAGCTAAAGAGCATGAAAAATATTTAACAGAAGAATATTTCAAATCTCCAGTTTTTATTACAGATTGGCCTAAAGATATAAAAGCCTTCTATATGCGTTCAAATGAAGATGGCGAAACAGTTGCTGCGGTTGATTTACTAGTTCCAGGNGCTGGTGAATTAATGGGTGGAAGCCAAAGGGAAGAGCGTTTAGACAAATTGTTACAACGTATGAAAGAAATGAATGTTAGTGCAGAAGAGTTAGACTGGTATGTAAATTTAAGAAAATATGGCGGTTGTAAACACTCTGGTTTTGGAATAGGATTTGAAAGATTGTTAATATATATTACCGGAGTTGAAAATATAAGAGATGTTATTCCATTCCCAAGAACCCCAGGGAATTGTGAATTTTAAAATAGCTATAAAGAAATCAAAAGGCTTGATAATGAATATCTGGCCTTTTTTAATACAGATAAATTAAAATAAAGTAGCTATAACCAAATCAATTATATTTTAACTTTTTATGCAAATATGATATACTATATNAGATAATATAAGCAGGAGGATGGGGAGCATGAAAGTAAGTAGTGAATTTAAAAAAATAACAAAGCATTATAAATCTTTAACCAAAATAATAAATAATAATTATTTTGTTGGCATCGTTAATGAATGGATTGTGGATAATTATTATTTATTAGCAGAAAGACAAAATAAATTAGTTTCATTTAGTAAAAATAAAAATTTATATAAATATACAAATCGAAATGTGGATATGTATAATATCGTTGAAAATATTTTAGAAAAACATCATTATTTATTAGATGAAAAAATAATAATTAAGGAATTAGATAACTATCAAAAAGAAAATCATTATGATTTTAGATATAAAGAATTGACTATTGTTCCAAATGTTATTGAACTATCTTTAATAAAAAGAATAGCAGATATTTGCGTCAAAGAAGATAAAAAGATAAAGGAAGCCAAAAAGATTAACAAATTAATTGTTAATCTCAAAATTCAATTGCTTAATCACTCAGAAGTTTTATTAAGTGATTATTTTAATGTGGATAAAAGTACTAATTATTCAATTATTTATTTAAATGAAAATTTACGAGAATTAGGAGATCACACTAACATAATTTTCAAGCAACTTGATAATATGTTAAAAGCAAGAAATAAATCGATGAGAGATATTATCAATTTGGAGCATATTGATAATACGGAAACTAACATAGTTATTAAAAATATTTTTAAAACCTTAAATAATGTTAGTCTTGTTAGTATTGAGAAATTATATGAAAATTTAAACGATATTGAACAAATACTGATGAAAGATAAACATTACTCTAAAATGACTTTGGAAACTAAAAACATCTATCGATCGTATTTAAAAGAAAAGTCAAAAAGGGGTAAAATCGAACTAAAAGATTTATTGAGCGCTTCATTAACTGAAAATGTTAATATTAGTGACTATATTGCCGATGAAAAAAAATATAATTCAAAAGCTTCACTATATATTAGTCTCATCGCAATTATATCACTTATTTTGAGTTATTATTTAAGTCAATTTTTAACTAGTTATCGCTGGTTGGGATTCCTAATTTTATTTATTCCTATTAGTGAAGTAGTGGTTACTGTTGTTCAAAAAATTTTTTTGAAATTTCATAAGACGCAACCTATTCCAAAATTAAATTTCTCTAAAGGTATCCCCGATGATTATAAAACAATGGTTGTTATTCCAACAATTATTAAAAACGAAGAAAAAATTAATCAAGTTTTTGAAAGTTTGGAGAAATATTATTTAGCTAATCAAACTAAGAATTTGTATTTTACTTTACTTGGGGACTGTTTTGCACATAGTGAAGAAAATCACTCTGATGATGCTAAAATTGTTACTTTCGGAAAAGAGATAGTAGAAAAATTAAATAAAAAATATGGAAGTAATATTTTCAACTTCGTCTCTAGAAGAAGAAAATATAATAAAGGTGAAGGTTCTTGGTTAGGATTTGAGAGAAAAAGAGGAGCCTTATTACATTTTAATGATTTATTATTAGGTAATTTAACTAAAAAGGAGCAAAAGGAATATTTTAAAGGTCATACCTTTGATGATTTTAACCATAAAATTAAATATGTTATTACATTAGACGTCGACACAGAGTTAGGCCTAAACGCTGCTTGGAAATTAGTTGGGGCAATGGCTCATCCTTTAAACAAACCAATTTTAAATGCTGAAAAAAATAAAGTTGTTAAAGGCTATGGAATATTACAACCGAGAATAAACATGGATGTTGAATCAACAAACAAATCTTTATTTTCGCAGTTATATGCTGGAATTGGAGGATTTGATCCATATAATTATATTTTACCTTCATTTTATCAAGATGTTTTCAATGAAGGCAGTTTTTGTGGAAAAGGAATATATGATTTAGAAATTACACAACAAGTATTAAAAAATCGTTTTCCTAATAATCTTATATTAAGTCATGATTTGCTAGAGGGAAATTATTTGCGCTGCGGAAATATTGTTGATGTTGAATTTATTGATGATTTTCCGTCACAATTTTTAGTAGATGCTTCTAGAAGATCTAGATGGGCTAGAGGAGACATGCAGATTATAGGATGGATGCGCTCAAAGGTTAAGAATGTGTTTGGAGAATATGAAAAAAATCCAATTACACTGCTTGGAAAATGGAAAATATTTGATAATATAAGACGCGGTTTAATTGATTTCTGTTTGTTGTTAATATTAATTCTTTCATTAACTAGTTTAGTTGTTAATCCAATTTGGTGGGTTGGATTTATTGCTTTTGTTTGCTTATTACCAGTTATTTCACAACTTACTGAGTACTTATTTATGGGGAAAAAGATTTTCACCTCATTAAAACATTACAATGTGCTAATGTTTGGTTATAAAGCGGTTATTTTAAGATTGATAACAGCATTTGTTAGTATTCCATTTAATGCANACTTATATATAACTTCGTTTTCTAAAGCTATTTATCGTATGTTAATTAGTAAAAAACGTTTACTTAATTGGATGACTGCTGATGAAGCAGCAAAAGTTGTAAAAACTAATTTAACTAACACTGTAAGGCAATTTTGGTTAAATTATGTATTAGCTTTTGCATTGCTAGTATATTCGTTAGTTTTTAACCAATTAACAAGTTTAAATATAGGCATTATTTTAATGTTTGTAGTAGGACCAATTATAATTTATTTGGTAAGCAAACCATTAGATGCTAAAACTGGAGAAATTTCTGAAGAAAACAAAACCTATGTAAATAATGTTGCTGAGAAAACATGGCGCTTTTTCGAAGAACACTTAACTGAAGAAAATAATTATTTAATTCCTGACAATTATCAATTAAATAGGGATATTAAAGAAGATGTTAAAACATCACCTACTAACATAGGTTTATCCCTAGTTTCGATTGTTTCAGCTTATGAATTAGAACTAATTACTTTAGAAAAAACAACGGAATTAATAAACAATGTCGTAGACACAATTTTAAAATTAAGTAAATGGCACGGTCATTTATATAATTGGTATAATATTAAAACTTTAGAGGTAATGTTTCCAAGATTTGTTTCTAGCGTTGACAGTGGAAACTTTGTGGCATCATTAATGGTTGTTAAAGGATTTTTAAAGAAACACCAACAAGTAGAATTAGTAAAAACAGTAGAATGGTTAATTGATAAAACTGATTTCAAGTGGTTATATACTGATTTGGACGTTTTTAGTATCGGTTATGATATTGATAAAGGTTATTTAGAACCATTTAATTACAATAAATTTATGAGTGAAAGTCGAATCGCAAGTTATGTAGCTATTGCTAAAGGAGATGTTCCATTAAAACACTGGTTTAGTCTGGATAAAACTTTAATAACTTATAAAAAACAAAAAGGATTATCTTCGTGGTCAGGAACTACTTTTGAATATTTCATGCCACTAATTTTTATGAAGAGTTATGCTAACACAATTTTAGATGAAAGTTATCATTTTGCTATGTATGCCCAGACTGATTATATGAAAAATATTAACCCAAACTATCCTTGGGGCATTTCAGAGTCTGCTTATAATGAATTAGATGACGGTCAAAATTATAAATATAGAGCTTTTGGAATACCGCAATTAAAATTAAAAGAAGAATCATTAAATAGAATTGTCGTATCACCATATAGTTCAGCTTTAGCTATTACTTTATTTCCGAATGAAGTTATTAAAAACTTTGAAAGATTTGATAAACTTTCAATGTTTGGTAAATATGGTTTTTATGAATCTTATGATTTTTTTGACAAAATACCAGTCAAAGCTTATTTTTCGCATCATCAGGGTATGATTTTAAGTAGTTTAACTAACTATTTAAAAGATGGAGTTATTCAAAATTACTTTAGTGATGATATTAAAAATCAAGCCGTTGAGTTTCTAAATAAGGAACGCGTTCAACTTCGCCCGACTATTGATTTTAAAATCATGAAATATAAAAAATATACTTATGAAAAAGAACCGTTTGTAAATGATATTAGAGTATTTCGTTATATATCAAGTTTACCAGAATTATCGGTTTTATCTAATTCAAAATATAGTTTAATAATTAATGATCGAGGTAATGGATATAGTAAGTATCGAACAATTCAATTAAATAGGTATCGCAAGGTCACTGAACAAGACTATGGTTTATTTATGTATGTTAAAGATCTTAACAGTAAAAGAGTCTGGTCTAATACATATTCTCCGAGCATTATGAAACCTAATAATTACGAAGTCGTATTTGCGCTTGATAAAGTTAAATTTGTTAGAACAGATAAAGATGTTATAACTACAACTGAAATTGTTGTTACGCGCTCACACAATGCTGAAATAAGAAAAATTACTTTTAAAAATAATAGTAACAAAGATAAATTTTTAGAATTAACTTCTTATACAGAACCAATTCTTTGTGAAAATATCGAAGATATTAGTCATCCGGCATTTAATAATCTATTTGTTTATAGTGAGTACGATGAGGAAACTAATTCAATTATAGTTCATCGAAAATTAAGGGGTTCACAAAATCATTATTATATGATCAACAAATTATTTATTGAAAACCCTATAAATGATTTTGAATTTGAAACTAATCGAGCAAATTTTATAGGTAGAGGACATAATGCAACTAATCCACTAGCTATTAACCGTAAGCTTAGAAATTATGTAGGGACTGTGCTTGACCCCATTATTAGTTTACGAAACACAATAAAAGTACCTAAAAATGACGAAACAACTGTTTATTTAATTAGTGGTTTTGGAAAATCTAAAGAACAAGTATTAAACATTGTAAAAACTTATTCTGATGAACAGACAATTGTTGAACAAGGATTTGAAGTTGCTACAATAATGACAAATATCACTAGTAAAATGGTTAATATTACGGCTGATGATATGAGATTATATAATACTATGCTAAATTATTTACTACAAACAAGATATATTTTAGTTAATGAAGATAATTATAATGTTTTAAAACGAAATGCATTAAGTCAGAAAAATTTATGGCGTTTTGGAATTTCAGGCGATCGCCCGATTGTGTTGTTAGATGTTCATAATTTAGAAGATTTAAGTTTAATTAAAGAATTACTTCATGCTTTTGAATATTACAAAAGTAAATCAATTTTTATAGATTTAGTGATTATTAATAGCTCTTCTTCGGATTGTGCAAAGATTATTAAAAAGGAAATTGAAGATGAAAAGTATCATATGTATGCTTTAAATAGTTTTTTCAAATTACCTGGAGAGATACACGTTTTAGAAAGACATAATATCGCCGAAGAGGAATTTAATTTGTTAAAAACCGTGTCGCGATTAACAATTAATAGTAGCTTGTATAAATCATTACAAGAATATATTGATGCTTTACAAAAACTTAATACTATTAATGTTAAAAAAATTAAAAAAGAAAACCACAATATTCCAGCTGTATATGATAAGAATAAAATTGAATTTTTTAATGAATTTGGTGGATTTATCAACAATGGAAAGGAATACTTAATTACTGATCCAAATACCCCACATGCTTGGAGTAACGTTNTTTCTAACAATACTTTTGGAACAATTGTTACTAATAATAANTGTGGATTTACTTATTCTTTAAATAGTCAAGAGTATAAGATTACATCATGGACTAATGATGTCTTACTAAGGGATTCTTCAGAAGGATTCAAAATCAACGATGTTGGTATTAACTTCAATCTAGTTAAACACGGTTTTGGTTATAGTGAATTTAGTGGAAATTTCAAAAAAGTTGATGTTAATTTAACTCAATTTGTAGCACTTGAAGATAATATCAAACTTTATAAAATAAAACTTAATAATAATGCTGCTAGAAAACAAAGGATAGTACTNAAATTTTGGATTAATCCTGTTTTAGGTGNTACTGAAGAAAAAACTAGTCGTTATTTACTAAGTGAATTTAATGAAGAAAACAATTATTTAAGCATACGTAACGTTTATAATCAAAATTATAGCCATATACATGCTTTTATGTCTAGTAATTTAAAAATAGAAAATGTATTAAATAACAATCTTTTATTTAAAGAAATTGAAGTGGCTTTCTACCTTAATGAAAAAGAAGAAAAAGAAGTATCATTTATGTTAGGTTCTGCTACTGGTGAAAATTTAGAGTCTTTAGTTAGAAAATACAATGATATCAAGGTTGTTAATCAGGAATTAGTAAAGGTTAAATCTAACTGGAAGGAACGTCTTTCTAAAATACAAGTTGAAACACCAGATAATAGTTTTAATTACATGGTAAATGGGTGGGCTTTATATCAATCAATGGCTTCAAGATTACAAGCTAGAGCGGGTTATTATCAAGTTGGGGGAGCTTTTGGTTATCGTGATCAACTTCAAGACTCAATGAATATTTGTACTGTTAACCCAGCCAAAACAAGAGAACAAATAATTATAAATGCTAAGCATCAATTTACCAAAGGCGATGTGTTACATTGGTGGCATACAACTTCAAATACGGGATTAAGATCATTGTATAAAGATGATTACCTATGGTTAGTATACGCTGTATCAGAGTACATTAAAATAACAGAAGATATGAGCCTTTTAGATGAGTTAGTACCTTTTGCTGAAGGTGAGGAATTGCTGCCTCATGAACATGAAAAATTAATAACATATAACTTTAGTTCAGAACAAGCTTCGATTTATGAACATTGTAGATTAGCACTTCATAAAGCAATGAATGAACTTGGTGAGAACGGATTACCACTTATGGGTGGTGGTGACTGGAATGACGGTATGAATAAAATCGGTATCAAAGGAAAAGGAACTAGTGTTTGGCTTGGATTCTTCTTATACTTGATGGTTGAAAAGTTTATCGATCTTACTGCTAAGTATGATTCTAAAATTTCGCTTAATGAATATATTGAATTTAATGCTAAATTGAAAAAGGCATTAAGAAATGTTGCTTGGGATGGAGAATATTATTTAAGAGCTTTCTTTGATAATGGAAAAGCAGTTGGTTCTAGTAAAAATAAGGAGTGTTCAATTGATTTAATTTCACAAAGTTTTGCTATTTTAACTGGAATTGCAGATTCTAAACAAACTAAATCTATAATTGATTCTGTTGAAAATAATTTAGTTGATAAAGAATTAAAAATTATTAAACTTTTAACACCGGCTTTTGAAAAAAATAAAGATTATCCAGGATATATAATGGATTACCCAAAAGGAATTAGAGAAAATGGTGGACAATATACTCACGCTACGGCTTGGTATATTATGGCATTGCTTAAGTTAGGTCAAACTGATTTAGCATATCAACACTACCAAATGATTAATCCAATTAATCGAACTAAAAATAAAAATGATGTATTAAAATATAAAGTAGAACCATATGTCTTTGCTGCTGATGTTTATAGCAATGAGCAATTTAAGGCTCAAGGTGGTTGGACTTGGTATACTGGTGCCAGTGCTTGGTTTTATAGAATTGCGTTAGTTGATATATTAGGATTTAATTTAAGAGGAAACAAGCTTTATATTAAACCTAATGTTGCCAAGACTTGGAAGGATTATAAAATTACTTATAAATATCATGACACGGTATATGAGATAAAAGTATTATTGAAACAAAAAGTTAACGAAATTATAGTTGATAATAAAGTTAATAATAATGACTACATTGAACTAAAAAATGATAAAAAACATCATGTAGTTACAGTAAAAGTAGGTGATATGAATGATAAAGTTTGATTTTAATTCTTATATGGTCGATTTGAATAATTATTCAGATTATGAATCAAAAATAAAAACCATTAAACGCAAATTAGAAACAGATAGCAATATGACTGATTGGTATGATTTAAATAAGTGCGTTTCTAATGATGTCATAACTGATATAATCGAAACTAGTAATTATATAAAAAACAATTGTGATGTTTTTATTGTAATAGGTGCTGGAGGTTCAGTTTTAGGGGCTAAGGCTATTATTGATGCTTTTAAACCTTATTTTAAAACTAACCTTCCTGAAATCATTTTTATTGGAACATCCCTATCAGCCAGCTATTTAAGTGAATTGTTAAGTCATATTTCTAATAAAGAGGTTATAATTAATGTTATTTCCAAATCCGGATCAACATTAGAAACAAATTTATATTTTAATTATTTATATAAAGAATTAGAAAAAAAGTATACTTTAGAGGAACTTCAAAAAAGAATCATTATTACTACAGATATTGAAGAAGGTAATTTGCGAAAAATTGTTAATAAAAGACAATATAAGTCTTTTGTTTTCCCAACTAATATTGGTGGAAGATATTCAACAATAACCGCTGTTGGATTATTACCTGTTGCGGTTTCAGGAATTGATATTAATGAAATATTAAGAGGTGCGAAAGAATTAGATAGAGACGTGGCTTTTAATTATGCGATTATTAGAGATGCTTTGTATAATATGGGTAAAAGTGTTGAATCATTTACTATTTATGAACCTAAGCTGTTATCTCTTTTGGAATTGGCAAAACAATTATTTGCCGAAACGCAAGGTAAAGATAATAAAGCTATATTACCAATTGCCTCGATTAATACCGGTGATTTACATTCCCTAGGTCAATTTTATCAAGAGGGTAGTTCAATTTTATTTGAGACTGTTATAAATATTAGTGCTACGGAAAATATTTTTATTAAAGAATATAATAAAAATTTAGATGAAATAAATACGTTGATTGCTAATCAAGTGGCTAAATCTCACTTTAAAAATACTACCTATAGCAACTTTGTAACTATGGATAAGTTAACGCCTTATAATATAGGACAATTAATCTACTTTTTAGAAATAGCAGCAGCTACTGGAGCTTATTTATTAAATGTTAATCCCTTTGATCAACCTGGAGTAAATGAATATAAAAAATTAGTTAATGAGGAACTTCAATATGAACATGAATAGTTTAAATCCCTTAATGTTTAGGGCGTATGATATAAGGGGGATATACCCTGAAGATATAAATGAAGAAAATGCTTTTATTATTGGAAAAAGTTTTGGAACTTATGTTAGTAAGTTAGGCAAAAAAGAGGCCTTGGTTGGTTATGATAATCGTATGTCTTCTCCGTTATTAAGCAAAGCTTTAATAAAAGGGATCATTAGTACTGGTATCAATGTTATTAATTTGGGACTAGTAACAACACCTATGTATTATTTTGCTAGATTTCATTTAAATGTGTGGTCAGGAATTATGATAACCGCTAGTCATAATCCTAGTAATCACAATGGTTTTAAAATGTCATTTACCGAAGATGGAAATGCTCTTGGTCAAGAAATAAAAGATTTTTATGAGTTTACTTTAAAAAACAACTTTATTACTGGTCAAGGAATTGAAAAAAAACATGATATTACTAATGTATACATAGAATTAGTTAAAAACTCTTTAAATTTCGAAAATAACAGAATCAAAGTTGTTGTTGATTGCGGTAATGGTACCACTTCAATAGTTATTAAAGAAATTCTTAANAATTTACCTTTAGAATANGAATTGTTATATGCTACAAGTGATCCGGAATTTCCAAATCATCATCCTGATCCATCCGTTCCTAGTAATTTAAAAGACTTACAAGAAAAGGTAGTTGAATTGAATTATGATATGGGGATTGCGTTAGATGCTGATGGGGATCGAGTTGGAATTGTTGATCATTTAGGGAATATTATAAATAGTGATCTATATATGATCATTATGTACCGTTATTTACAAGATAAAGTAAATAATAAAACGGCTTTGTATGATGTGAAATGCTCTAAATCATTGACCGATGAATTAAAGAAATTAGGGTTTAAACAAATAATGAATCGAACAGGTAACTCTTACCTTTATCGCCGACTTCATCAAGAAAACATTGAATTTGGTGGCGAGTATTCAGGACACATCTTTTTTAAAGATAGATTTCCTGGATTTGATGATGGAATTTATGCTGGACTTCGTTTAGCTGAAGTTTTGTCTGTTACAAATAAAACGATTCCTGAATTAATTATGGGAATTAATTATTATCATTCAACTGATGAAATTAAAATACCAGTAAAAGATGAACACAAATTTCTAGTAATAGATATAATCAAAGATATTTTGAAACAAAAAAATTATAAATTTTCAGAAATTGATGGTATTAGATTTGAAACAGATAATTATTGGTTTTTAATTAGAGTTTCTAACACCACCCCTCACTTAACTTTGAGGTTTGAAGC
>JGI24709J26583_10002646_pt1 | contig 14593 bp, 11 predicted proteins | sample BioPla2DNA1_FD_26583 | JGI IMG/M metagenome (IMG submission 26583) | reverse complement strand
TAAGTTAATAAATTTAGCTCTCTCGCTCTCATCACAACCTGGACACGCCTGTTTACACCTAGTTTGTTGTAAATATTCTTTATAAAGGTCTTGACTGTATTTTCAGTTATATCCAGGCTGTTAGCGATTTCTTTGTTTGACAACCCTTCTGAAATAAGATGGAGTACTTCCGTTTCCCTTTCAGTAAGGGTTTCAACCAAGAAATCGTGAACTTTTATGTTCTTTTTGTCTATCATACTGTCATTTTCCAAATAGTTCTGTAACTGATTTAAATACGCAATTTGTGCTGAAAATAGCTTTAGTGGATCAAGCGTCTATCTTTGGACTTGTTGATGACAATATCAAACAATTNTTTGGCAACTCTCACGTTGGCTGATAAATACTCGGCTTGTGCCAAGCATGAAATATGAATTCTTAATTCCTATTTTTCTTTGTTAATGAAAGCGGGTTTGATCATAAGTATTGATACAATTGCGACAATTGCAGCAGCAGATGCAATGACAAATGCCGGGAACATGAGGTTTATATCTGTAGCTGCAATATTCTTATAATAACCAGCAATATATGAGGATACTACAGCACCAATACCAAAACCTACTAACACAATTCCATAATTGGTGGCATTGTACTTAGTACCGAATAAGTCGGCAGTAAAGGCAGGAAATGTACTAAGGAAACCACCATATGCAAAACCTATACAGGCGATCAAAATATAAATCATATACCCAGATACGATATTTACGCAAAGGGATAATACAGCGGTTAATCCAAGAAGCAGCATAATTGTTTGTTTTCGACCGAGCTTATCGGATACAACCCCCCAGAAAAGTCTTCCGAAAGAATTGAACATGGTAATGGCGAATACTCCTACCGTTGCTGTTTCTGCCAAACCTCGAGCCACAGCAATTGGTTTTGCAAAACCAATCATCATCAGACCACCCATACATGCAAGCATCATAGAAAAAGTCAGTAAATATAATTGGGGTGTTTTCAACGCCTGGGACGGTGTTAGTGCTACCGTACCTGAAGCTGATTTCTGAGGGTCCCAACCTAACGGTGCATAACCATCAGGTGGATTTTGAATAAACCAGCCTCCCACAGTACATACCACAACGAAAATTAACGAGAGTATTTTAAAAGACACCAATTCTCCCTGGCCTGGTATGCCATCTCCAAAACTGCGGATGATAGCTTCAACTAATGGTGTAAAGACCACTCCGCCAAAACCAAGAGCTGCTACAATAACACCGGTGATAAAACCTCTTTTGTCGGGATACCATTTTTGTACACAAGCAATGGTAGTGGAATAAATAAATCCCATTCCCAGACCACCAAGAAAACCGTATGTAATCCAAAGAACATAGGGCGCTGATGCTGTGGCAAAGGATGCACAGAAAAAACCCAGGGCAAGAATTAAGCCACCAATGATTACAGTCAGTCGTGGTCCTACCTTGTCCTGCAGCTTTCCACCTATGGTGCTGCCCACGCTTAAAACCGCCAACAAAATTGAAAATGTTAGTGCTGCACTTGCGTTGTTACCAGCGAACAAACTCTCTGCAATACCAGCCTGAAACACACTCCAGATATATGCAGTTCCAAGACATAATTGAATTGCGATAGTAGCGACAACAGGTATGATGCGATTGTACCTCTGATTCATTCTTTTTCTCCTCCATAAACTTAACCTTTTCGAGAGCTCAAGATCCATAACAACCTCAAAAGACCTGTATATGAATGGTATCTTGAGACTTTGTATCAGAGTAGCACATCAATTGTAGTCGCTCAATCGTAAAATTTACCCTCTTTAGCAGTTTTCTTTACGGTTCTTTGCCTTTTATTTGATTGATAGAGTATAAAGATAAATACTAAATATCTGTTAATTAATTACATCAACTCTAACAGACTTTTGCGAAAATTCCATCTACATCCCTGCTACTGAAGTATTCAGCTTCTTTGGTGCCGTATTCAAAATACACCATGTTGTACTCCTCTGTAATGCAATTTATTCAGCTAACAAGTCCCTAAAAGTTAATGTATTTCACTTATTATACTTTTGTGCCATACGCATAGCTTCCCACATGACTTCAAACTTTAAAGCCTCTGGTTCAATAACTTCGGCATCAGCACCAAAGCGCAATACCCACTGAAGTATATCGGGTGTGTAAGTTGTTTTCTTTTCAAACAAGAGCCTGTCATCATCCAAATCAATAATTTCATCTGCCCTGGAGCTCTCATATTCCCTTATGTACTTAGCAGCTTGCCCTTCAAACACAATCTTCAATGTTACTTCTTCATCTCCAGTCATTTTCTCAAATCGGTTTTGTATGTATTGTTCATAGAAATTATCCGGTCTTTCAAAGGTCTCATCCGTTATTTCAAGCTTTTTTATTCGCGATACTCTGAAATCTCGTACTTCATTACGCAAATTACAAAATCCTATCAGATGGTAACAGCCTTCTCTAATCTCAAGAATATACGGTTCAATAATCCGACTGGTTAATTCATTATTACTAAATGAGCTATATTCAATTTTAAGCTTATACTTTTTCTCTATTGCTTCACGGGATGTTTGTATATGATTCTCATCTATGTATTTTTCATATGTAACTTCGGTAGGACTAACAATAAATAACTCAGAAACAAAGTCAATATAAGACTGGTTGATTGGAGGAACTTGTTCAATTACTCTTTTGATAAGGGCATTAGCGGTTTTTCCTACATCAAGTCTTTGGTACGGTTTTATTACTTGTTGCAAGAAATATAAAGAAATTAGCTCAGGGATGGTAAATGCAATATTATCTATATTTAGTTTTTTCGCACGGTAACGGGTTTCTCCATTTAATTCTTCCTCGTATACAAAGAAAAGCCTGGATACATCATCTACATCACGTTTTATTGTCTTTTTACTTACGTCAATACCGAGTTTTTGCATGCTTTGATGGAGCTCCTGAATTGTATACCCTTTCTTACTTTCAGAAAGAATCCCGAGTATATGGAACTGTCTTTCTATTTGACGAGTATCAGCCATTATTAGCACCCCAATCGTGACAAATTTTCATAAATATACACTCTGGTTGCATTTATTGCAAATTTTAACATTATTTTATCACAATTTACGAGTATGTTAAAGCTAAAGTATGATCAAAAAACGGGTGTACCACCCGTTGAAATGATTGTACGGTATAATTCCTTACCTGTATCATCGGTGCATTTCGCGATATGCTATTGGAGTTACACCCTCTAGTTTTTTAAATCTTCTAATAAATCCACTTTGATCAATATAGCCTGTTTCTGCCAAAATATTCTTCAAGGAATTATTCGTGTTAATAAGCTTATCTTTAACCATATCCATCCGCAGTGACTCAACATACTGCATGGTTGTACATTCCATGTTTGCCTTAAAGAAGCGGCTCAAATACGATGAAGATATTCCGCAGCCTTCTGCTATTCTGTCTAATGAAAGTGTATTGTCGCATAAGTTCTCAGTTATGAATTCAATTATTTTGTCCAACAGTTCATTGTTTCTGTTGTTTTGTATTTTTTTCTTTTGATTTGCTATTGTCTGGTCACCGTATAATTTCTGGTCGATGGCAGAGATTTTGCAGCGCATAAAAGCATCAGGCATATCACCACTTGCTAATGCGGCAGTAACTTTCTCACTACGATCTGATGATCTGACCTGTATCCAATCAATATGTATGTTGGTCATTTCTTCATACTCTTGCCAAACATAAATATCGTTCCAGTCAGGCTGATTGTCCGCTCTGAGAGCCATGATGGTTAGAGTTATCTTTTCATCTGAAATAGGAAACTGATTTGGAGCAACTGCAGTAGTACTGTCACTCGCTGATTTATCATTGTTCTTTGGTGTAGATGAAGACTGTTGAGTACTTTCAGCAGGTGTTGGTGTCGCAGTTCCTTGTGTACAACCGCTTATAGAAACAGCTAACATTACCAACGCCAGAATAGTTACAATTATTACTCTTGATTTTCTCATAAAGAGCTCTTACCTCCCTAATAAACGTTAGTCATGGTGGAACTACAATAATAATGTATTAAATCTTATTTATCTAATTTGATTTTTAGATTTATACGATTTTGGTTTATGTAATTTCCACTCGTTATTTGTCTGACAGCTTTTTAATATGCCGGCAATCATTAAGCTTGTCACTTTGGCTTAACTATACATGATATTTTGAAATATATTCAATATGCAATTCCTTTTTTAGCTGCTAAAACAAGAATTGCATATAGCAACAATTTGCGCTATTCATTAGAATATAAGTGCTTGCTTGGATCTCACCAATAAAGGTGAAAAAAGAATAGAGCTTAGCGGCAAGGAAAATACCGAGGGGAGAGAATGCTAACAATGGACATTTTAGGTGATTTATTCCAGAACATTCCAGTGTATCATGGTGGAGATGAACATAAATATTTTGACTGTAACAATGAAAGCGTTATGCTTCATATAAGCAATACTTCAAAACAGGAATATGATAATTATCTTTTACTTCTTGAAGAAGCGGGGTTTAAATTATTCGACAGTAACACTATAAGGGATAATTATTTTGCAACCTATACTCGCAGCTCACTAGTTCTTCAAGTTTATCATACAGCCCATGACAAAGTAACTAGGGTTGTCGCAGATCCCAAAACTGCACTATATAATAGGACGAAAGATTCTACATTCGAAAAAATCTGTGATACGGTGATGTATCAGTTGGAACTTGATTACAGAAATATAGATTGCGGTATGTGCTACGTTATTCAATGTGCTGATCATAGTTTTTTTATCATAGATAGTGCGCATATGTTTTCATCAAACGACCACAACCGGCTATACAACTTGCTGCGTAAACTTACACCAGAAGGGGAAAAAATCATTATATCAGGATGGTTTTTCACCCATGCACACCAGGATCATATAGCCATGTTTATGAGCTTTTTAGAAGCAGACTTTGAAAATTGTCAAATTGAACGTCTTTACTACAATTTCCCTGCTCTTGACATTCCAGGTTCAGAAAAGTGGAAAGAATTGGATAAAGAAACCATGCGTGAATTTGACCAGCTTATCGAAAATCATAGTGAAATACAAGTTGTAAAACTGCACACCGGGCAAAGGTTTTTCGTGAAAAATTTAGAGTTTGAGGTACTGGCAACCCATGAAGATATTTATCCAGCAAGTCTGGGTTACTTCAATGATTCTTCTACCATACTATTAATGACGGTGGATGGGTGCAAAACCTTGTTACTTGGTGACAGCAACTATACAGAATGCACCATTTTAGTATCGCGTTATGGGTCGTATTTAAAATCCGACATCGTTCAAGTTGCCCATCACGGTTATAATGCTTCTAATGTAGGTGTCTATTTCTGCGCTGATGCAAAGGTAAGCTTATACTCCACCCCTTTGAAAAGATATGAGCAAATCAAGTCAACATCATCAAATAAAGTAATACATGAAATAAGTGAAGAAATATATATTGCAGAAAATGGTACAGCCTCACTTAAGCTCCCCTATACTCCAGGAAGTGCGGTAGTGTTTCCAAAAGAAATCAATGATATATAAATGGTTTCAGATTTGCTAACCAGTTAATATCCGTGTTAAAAAAACTCGTCTGGCAACCTGTATATTAAAAACTTTTCTTTCACGTCAGTAGCTCCAGGTACCTTTATTTCATCTGCAATCTCGAAAGGTGTGCTTAATTTTAGAAAATCCGTATACGCAGGTGTTGGATAATATAAAATTAAGTCCACCTTTCTTCTATCTTTTTCTACAGAATGCAAAATGTTATCTACAACTTTTCTAAATATATGCACTGAGAACGGATTGAAAAAGTAAAAACAAGTATGCGTCTTGTCAATTATATAATGCTGTGCCAAACCATAGTAAAATTCAATAGGTGCAGTAATGTGTTTTGCTTTTCGTAGATAGAGCGATTTATTTTCAAGTACTTCTTCATAGGTCTTCTGATTGGCTTCTATTCCAGTTACCGGTATTTGAAAATGATTATGTATGTAAAAAGCAACTCTACCCCGACCACATCCAAAGTCTAGAACTTTGTCTGTGGCTGTAAAACTATAGTTTTTTTTAAGTTCCTTTAAGGCCTTGTATGGCGTTGCTTCATAACGGTTGTAATGAAACGCCATATAGTCATTCCATTCTCTTATGCCTGATGTTCTTATGTTAAGCAATTTATCTTGCTTTCTCTCTCCCATAGAAATGCTCCTTTGTTTAGAAAACTCCAATATATTAAACGTTACAAATACCAACGATATCCCTTTTTCATTATATTAATTAATCCTATTTTCATTTTGCTTCGGCTATTCTACAATTATTATTTTTACAATGAAAAATCTTTATTACCAACGTGAATTATATTCCCAACAACCATGTAGCCGTTGAAAAATATATTAATAGGGCTACAGCATCTATAATAGTTGTTATCAATGGACCTGCCATAATGGCTGGGTCAAGTTTGAGTTTTTTTGCTATCATAGGTAATACTCCACCTACTACCTTAGCCAAAATAACTGTCAAAAACAATGTGAATGATACAGTTAGAGCCACTAGTATATCAGTTTTCCCCAAAAAATAAATCCTTAGGAAATTAACAAAAGATAGTGTAATACCAACAATAGCACTTACACGTAGTTCTTTCCATAGAACCTTAAGTAGATCACTAGGATATAATTCTTCTAAAGCCAGTCCCCTTATAACCAAAGCTGAAGACTGTGAACCTGAATTTCCACCTGTATCCATAATCATAGGTATAAAAGATGTTAATATCATTAATGACTGTAATGCGTGCTCATACCGCTCAATTATACCGCCGGTAAGAGTGGCAGAAATCATCAATATTAAAAGCCACGGTATTCTATTCTTTGCTAATACCCAATTGCTTGTCCTTAAGTATTCCTTTTCAGATGGTTGTATTGCAGCCATCTTATGAATATCCTCTGTTGCTTCTTGATCAATAACGTCCAAAATGTCATCTACCGTTATTATTCCAACGAGTCTTTTCTCATTATCTACAACGGGAATAACATAATAATCATATTTTTTAAATAAATATGCAGCATCTTCCTGATCTTCATGGGTGTTTACCGATATCACATCTGTATCCATAATGTCTTTAACAATTGTTGACTCATCACTTAATATTAGTTGCCTTAGTGATATAACACCTTCAAGTATTCGATTACTATTGATAACATAGCAAGTATTAATGGTTTCTTTATCTATTCCTATTTTCTTAATGTATTGAATTGCTTGCTTTACAGTCATTTCTTTTTTTAGGTCAACATACTCGATGGTCATTATGCTACCAGCAGAATCTACTGGATAATTTAAAAACTGATTAATAATTGCCCTTGTTTTTTCATTGGTATTTCTCAAAATCCTTTTTACAACATTAGATGGCATTTCTTCTAAAAAATCGATAGCATCATCAATAAAAAGAGCATCTAAAATACTAACTGCCTCTTCGTCAGTAATTGACTCTATAACGTATTTCTGGAGTTCACTTGACATGTGTGTAAAAACATCAGCAGCTAAATCCTTGGGCAAAATTCGAAATACTATCAATAGTTTTTGTTGGTTAATTTCTTCAAATAATAGCGCAGTATCAACTACGTTTTGATTGATAATTTCTTTTCTAGCGTCGAGATATTTGCCTTGCTCAACAAGGTTAAGAATTGTTTCTTTCATAATATGGCCCTCCTTAAATAGAGCCATATTAAACTTAAATATTAGCTATGGCCCTATATCCATTATTTTCATTCAGACAATAATTATTAAATTCCGGGTGAGAATCCATAACTAACCTCTACTTTCCTTATGGAAGTTGAAAAATACTCAATTTTTCACTGTTTTTTATTATAGCACGGAATTTGAGATAAATCAAAAAAGGTTCTCTTTTGTTAAATCATGAAAACGTTACTGTTCAGAGGTATCTGATGTTGCGTATTTTAAACGCTTAGCTTTGCGTTAAAAACGCTTGTTGAACTATACAGCTCTTGCAAATGAAGAGTAGTTTCTGTTATGCACAGCTATGTCTCAAGTATATATTTGTTCTTAATAATTCTTAATCATTTCCCACTTACAATTTCATGAATTTCTTTTATAATCATTAAGGGTAAAAAATAATATTGCCTTAACGGTTTGTTAGGGCTCTTCATAACTATAGAAAAGGAAAAATACACAATGGCATTTATCACCTTTGATAACGTAGAAAGAGAGTATCATGTAGGTAACAGCGTGATTAAAGCAGTGGACGGCATCAGTTTCAGCATTAAAAAGGGAACCATCAATGTGGTTTTAGGACAGAGCGGTGCTGGTAAAACCACTGTATTGAACTTGCTCGGAGGCATGGATTCGCCCACAAAAGGACGCATTTTTGTTGGGGAGCAGGAAATCTCAGATATGTCGGAACATGAGCTAACAACTTATAGGCGAAATAGAATTGGATTTGTTTTTCAGTTTTATAACCTTGTACCCAACTTAACAGTTTTGGAAAATGTACAACTTGCAATGGAGATCTGTGAAAATCCTCTAGATTCAAAAGAAATGCTGACAAAGGTGGGACTTGAAAGCAGACTGTACAACTTCCCCAGCCAAATCTCGGGGGGAGAACAGCAAAGAGTATCAATTGCACGAGCTCTGGCCAAAAATCCAGATATTTTATTATGTGATGAGCCTACAGGAGCCCTGGATTCTGCCACAGGACGTAAGGTCCTGAAATTGATATGTGATACAGCAGAAGTTATGGGAAAAACAGTGATTATCGTAACCCATAATGCATTAATTGCAGATATGGCAAATATGGTGATCCATATGAAGGACGGCAAAATTTCGGGTATTAAAAACAACGACCAGCCCAAGGATACAGAGGAAATCATATGGTAAAAAACTCTTTATTTCTGAAATCTATTCGGGATATGAAAAATGCAAAGGCTCAGTTCATTTCCATTTTTATTATGGCTGCTTTATCTGTAACTATTGTCACGGGTCTGGATAGTGTGTGGAAAACAGTTGAGGACAATACAAACATCATGTATGCTGCAACTAATATATCCGATATGTGGATCTATGTTTCAAATCCGACCGAAAAGCAGATGTGGAGCATCTCCAGGATTAAAGGGGTTGAATCCATTGAAAAAAGGTTTACGCTCAACGCAATATCCGATATACCAGGGGGCCCAACACTCAAGGTCTATGCTGTTTCCAGTAAAAGTGCACTGGACCGCCCCATACTCCAACATGGAAGCCTACACAGCAAAAGGGGTGTCATCCTCGACGAAAGTTTTGCAAAAAAGCACAACCTCGGTATAAATGATAAAATTAGTTTAAAGCTGAATAGTAAATGGACCACTTTTAACATAGAGGGACTGGCGCTAAGCAGTGAACACATTTATTCTATAAAGGGCAATACCATGATTATGCCGGATTCTAGTAAATACGGGTTTATAATTATTCATGAAGACATGCTTAAAGGCATTTATGGACAAAAAATATATAACCAGATTTGTGTTAAGCTAGCCCCAGGGGCGGATGTTTCGGAAGTGAAAAATGAGATTGGTAGATTGCTCGGAGATGATCTTATTGGAAGTGTCGCAAAAGGCGAAGATAGCAGTACAAACAATATCTACGCAAATATAGATCAATTCAAAACCCTTGCCACAGTGTTTCCGTTGATGTTTTTTTTAGTAACTGCTCTAATCACACAAAGCACAATGTTCAGGCTAGTGGAAAACCAAAGAGGGCAAATGGGTATTCTCAAAGCCCTCGGATATTCAAAGGGCAGAATTTTGTGGCATTATACCTCTTACGGTGTTTATATGGGAGGCCTCGGAGCTCTTACCGGATTCCTTATAGGTCCAGTTTTTTTTACCACCCTATTAATCCCCTGGCTTAATCTAAGTCTTCCAAGCAACCAAATTTCTATTAACTACTTGAATTTAACATACAGCTTTTCGTTAATCCTGGCTTGTACGGGAGGTGTTTCTCTGTATGCGGGGCTCAAGCTACTGAAAGATACCCCGGCACAGCTCTTGCGTGATAAACCCCCGAAGGAAGGAAGTCATATTTTTTTGGAATACCTGCCAGGACTTTGGAACAAAATGAGGTTTAGCCGCAAGTTAATTGCGCGCAATACATTGAAGAATAAAATGCGTCTTTTGATGAGTGTACTTGGGATCACGGGATGTACAGGACTTGTTGTGGCGGCATTTACCTTAACCAGCATGATAAACGGAATTACCCAGCATACTTATGGTATTACTTACTCATACGACCATAAAATCATTCTGGACAAGAAAGCCGACTCACGATATATACATAATAAAAGACTGGATGGAGCAGTTGCTCTTGTTAAAGAGACTTCAGTGGAGATCATACGACCAGGTGGAAAAAGAACAATGGAGTTACTAACTGTTTTCCCACAGCACAGCCCCTTAATTAACTTGCAGGATGTTAGCGGAAACTCAATACTTCTTGCAGAAGACGGGTTAACTATCACCAGAAAGCTTGCACAAACATTGGGTGTAAGTGTTGGTGATATCATAGAGCTGAAAAGTACTGACAAAGGTTATGTTAAAGTCCCAATCAAACAAATTATATATATGGCAACAGGGCAGGGTATGTTTATGACCGACGAGTTTTACGAATCCATTGGAGAGACCTTTGAACCTACATCCATTCTTGTTAAGTGGAATCAAAAACCAGACGAAGTGTTTCTTGCCAGTGACTATGTTGATGAATATGTGAGTCGAACTACCCAAATAGAGGATACTAACAAAAGCACACAGGTGATTTACATTGCAGCGGTTTTGCTCATTACCATGGGAGCTATCCTGGCTTTTGTTGTTTTATATAACAGCAGCATCCTAAATTTTTCCGAGAGAATACGCGATTTGACCACATTAAAGGTGTTGGGTTTTTACCAAAACGAGATCAGTGCCCTTGTACTCACCGAAAACATACTCTCGGTTTTAATGGGTTGGATCTTAGGAATACCTCTGGGTAAGTTTATTGCTGAGCTTGCTGCAAGTGGCTTAAACGATCAATTGGATCTGTACAGTCGGACCACTTTTATTACGGTTGTGCTCTCAGGTGCCATCACACTGTTGTTTGCCCTGATTAACAACATTATAGTGGCTCGGAAAATGAAGAATTTAGATATGCTTGAATCTTTAAAGAGCGTTGAATAAATATTGGAGGGATAATATGTCAAACTTAAAATCAAAAAATAGAAAGTGGTTCCTATTACCTGCTCTCATCCTGATTTTGCTTGTAGCGGTAGGGATAATTCGATATAATGAAAAACAACAGAATAGTAACACAGATCCCGAACCGACTTTTTCGCAACAAATGCAGCCTGAAGCCATGGTTGCTTGGGGTGAAGTAACTTACGAGAAAATATACGATATTGTCATCGACTTTCCAACCGTGGTCACAGATGTTAAGGTTAAGGAAGGTGACCGTGTATCTCTGGGGCAAGAATTAGTATCCCTGGATATGTCGGAATATCTTTCAACTATTGAAAAATTACAGGAACAGCTTGCCGCAGAAAAAGCTGGACTTGAAAACACCAAACAGGATACCGCAGCTCTTTTGGCAGACATTGCACAGCTTAAAAAGGACATCGAAACAAAAACCAAAGAATATAACGAGGAAACAAATGCAGACTTAGTAATTCTTCATACAGCTCTTGAACTTGCAAAAACCGAATTAGACATTGCAAAACGAGATGTTCTGGAGCATCAGGCATTGTATGAAGCCGGTTCAAGTTCTAAAAGTATTTTAGATCAATATACCGATATCCTTACAAGAAGAGAAAAAGCATTGGTTGATGTCGAGAATAATATTGAAAAAACAAAGAGAGCTTTAAAGACTGAACTTGATCAGCTAAATCTTGCTTTACAATCCAAGCAGACGCAGCTGAGCCAAATTGAAAAATCAAATAAAGCCAATACTGCGATGCAACATAGTAGTACCAATGTATCTCGTATCGACCTGGAAGTGATGAAGAATAAAAGCACTAAACAATTTCTCAACGACAGCCATATTGTCTCTCATATAGAAAATGGTATTGTAAAAAACATTGGGGTCATTAACGGTACAGCAGTAGGAACACAGTATATGGCTACAAGGATATTACAATTGATAGATATGGACTCAATAGTTGTAAATGCTGAAGTAGACGAAGAGTTCATCAAGACCGTAAGTCTTGGCATGAAAGTAAATATTGTTCCTGCACAGGACAACAACCTGTCCATTCCCGGAGAGGTCATTCACATTTCCAACCTTGCAGTAGAAAAAGATGGTAAACGAATTATAATAGTGCAGGTTAAACCACAGGATCCACAGTGGGAATTGAAACCGGGCTATAGTACCGATGTGTATTTCCCTACTAAATAAAGGGGGTGTCTTAGTGGAAAAAATTCTGATTGTTGATGATGATAAGGAAATCGCTCTGTTAATATCCGATACCCTTACCGATGAGGGCTATGAATGCCTTGTTGCCTTTAATGGAGAAAGCACCTTCACGCTGCTCCAAAACAACCCCGATATTTCTCTGATTCTTCTGGATATCATGCTGCCCGATGTTGATGGATTAGAAATTCTAAGGCAAATCAGGAACACAGTTACCTGCCCCATTTTATTTGTTACAGCAAAAAACCGTACTTATGATACTATGCTGGGCTTTGAAATGGGTGCTGATGATTATATTTCCAAGCCTTTTGTAACCGAAGAACTGGTTGCACGAGTTAAAGCTCATTTGCGTAGAGAACGGCGAAGCCTTCAAAATAAAAACCTTGCCCTTTCTATAGGGGACATTCAGATTTTCCCTGAAAGTTACGAGGTTAAAGTAAACAACAAACCTGTTGAATTAACTACGAGAGAATTTCAACTTTTACATTATCTTTTTCAAAATGCCGGAAAAGTAGTTTCAAAGGAGCAAATATTCAATGCTGTATGGGGCACTGATTTTGCTGATATTGGTACCGTGGCTGTAAATATCAAAAACCTTCGAACAAAGCTTGACAAGCACAACCGATACATTAAGACTGTATGGGGAGTTGGCTACAAGCTTGTTAAGAACCTGGAGAATTAAAATGAGTATTAGAACCAAACTTTTGTTATTTGTACTTTGTGCTTTCCTTGCAAATATCTTGTTGGTATATGGCTACTATAATCTTTTTCTTTCTAAGGAGATTTCAAACTTTAATTCCAGTATGCACGAACAGCTACAAGCTGAAACCGATCGAATTACAGAGGAAATAGAGAATAGGAAAGATTTTGAAGATATATTACGCACCACTGCTGCACGGGATGATTTTTTGTTCCAAGTGAGCGATGAGGATGGCACACTCATTTTCCAAGCAGGTGAGAAAACACGGATACATGTAAAAAACAGTGCAGCAAACCTATTTCACATCGATGACAAAGTTTATTTACTAAGGGTAACTCAAATGATGCAACTGAAGCATATAACGGCTTATGGGATTGCATGGGATGTTTTCATTGCTGAAATAATCATTATTTTTATTATTTTACTATTTTCAGCGATACCCATTTACTTTTATTTTGCTAAACCGATTATTTCATTGTATAAAAACATGGCACATTATAAAGAGGGCCTCAAGCCTGAAAGAGTAGTACGGAGCGATGAAATCGGACTATTGCATAATGAATTTGTAACCCTTACCGAAACAATTGAAAAAGAAAAGCAGAAACAGCATATGATTATTGCTTCTATCTCACATGATATCAAAACACCGCTCACTTCCATCATGGGCTTTGCTGAGCGCCTTAAAAAGACATCTCTTGCTCCCGATAGACGTGAGCAATATGTAAATATTATCTACAGTAAATCTGTTTCCATCAAAAACTTAATTGAGGAATTCGATGATTATTTGAATCATTATATTCACAGTGAATTGAAACAGCAGCGCATATCTGTTGATACATTCTGTGCCATTTTGAGAGCCGACTATGAAGTTGAATTAGTAGAAAAAGGTGTTGACTTTTCTTTGAACGTAGAATGTCCCGACGAGTACATTTTTATCGATGTGTCAAAAATGAGGAGAGTCTTCGGGAATATCATTGACAATAGTTTGAAGTTCATAAAGGCTCAACAGCCTTCCATTGCAATTTCCTGCTTCCGACAAGAGGATATGATATGTTTTTCTGTGGATGATAACGGGACTGGAATACCAGAGCAGGAGCTTCATAAGATATTCGATCCCTTCTATACATCAGATAAAGGACGAACTGTCGCAGGACTTGGTCTATCCATCTGCAGAGAAATTGTAGAAAGCAATGGTGGAAAAATATGGGCGACAAACAACAACACAGGAGGAGCAACCCTTCATATATGCCTTCCGTCATGATGATGAGGTAATGCCTTGGCTATTAAAATATGCAAAATTTATCATCGCATAAAACCAATACATAGGATTTTTACAAAAACAAAGTGATATCCATCCGGCAAGATGTGCCATGCGTGGGAGCACATCATAGGCAACCATAATCTTTACTATACTTTTCTATAAACTCTAAAGCAGGTTTTTCATCTAGTGGTCAACT
>JGI24709J26583_10002642_pt1 | contig 14607 bp, 17 predicted proteins | sample BioPla2DNA1_FD_26583 | JGI IMG/M metagenome (IMG submission 26583) | reverse complement strand
ATAAGTTAAAAAAAAAATAGTGATTAATGACAAAGTTGGGTGGTGTATCATGAAAATTGAAATAAAAAAAATCCAAAAACATCAAGTGGCATTTATTTTGGAAAAGGGAAGTTATGAAAAAATTCCAAAAACCTTAGATGAAATTGTAGGATGGCTTATGACCAAAAATGTGGAGATCCAAATGCCCATATACGGTTTATACTACAATAATCCCATAGACGTATCTGAAAACCAGCTTCAATGGGAAATGGGAGCAGCTTTCGTAGGGGATTTGGAAGAGGAGGGAAGGATTAAAATCAAAACCGTTCCAGATCACCTTGTTGTATCTACTATATTCAAAGGCCCATTTAATGAGGCCAGTTCAGTTTATGGAGCTTTATTGGAATTTGCCGCCAGTAATGGTTATAAAATTGCAGGGCCAGTTCTTGAAAGTTATCTAAACAATCCAGATGAAGTACCTGAAAGTGAACTGTTAACTGAGGTGCAATTTCCAGTAGTAATAAAATAATAAAATTTTATATTGGATGTTTTCAATACTCCATTTGTTTTTGAGAGGCATGGGATGCAATTGGTTTAGTATAACCCCAAAAAAATCACCTCAATATCAAATTTAACAAATTTCCATGTTTTCATTATATTTTTCGTATTTGAGTATTAAACTAGCCCCCTAACCTTTAAATTTAAATTTATATAGTTTAAATTATCATCAATAAATAGGGCCTTGTTTTGTGGATTTATTAAGAAAGTATTAATGGAGAATAAGGATGAACTCGAATAATTCAAAAAAAGATATAGATCAGCGCATCGCCATGATCACTGGAGACCCAAAAAGGGCCATAAGGGTACTTTCAGTGCCAATGATGATTTCAATGTTCCTTATCATGGCTTACAACCTTGCTGATAGTATATGGGTTGCTGGTCTTGGCCCTAATGCTCTGGCTGCACTGGGATTTACAAATCCCCTATTTTTCATAGTTATAGGATTAGGTAACGGCTTGGCAGTCGGTGCAACATCTTTAATTGCAAGATGCATAGGCGCTAAGAAGAAAAAAAGCGCTGATAACGCAGCAATACACTCCATAATTCTTACAATAGTGTTTTCAGTATTTTTAACAATAATCACTTTAATTTTTCTCAGCGAAATACTTTTATTGATGGGTGCCGGAGAAACAGTCGGATTAGCTACTCAGTATGGTCAAATTGTTTTCGGGGGACTCGTATTATTCATGTTCTCCAGTATGGCCTCTGGAATCCTTAGGGCGGAAGGGGATGCAACCCGGCCCATGTATGCCATGGCAGTTACCGCTATTTTGAACATAATACTTGATCCCATATTCATATATTACATTGGATGGGGAGTTAGAGGTGCTGCTTGGGCTACAATAATCTCTGCCAGCATTTCGTGTATCGTAATGGTGTATTGGTTATTTTTAAAAGGGGATACTTATATTTCATTCTCCACAAAAGATTTCAGAGCCAGTTGGAAGGTAGTTAAAGATATTTTAATTGTTGGCTTGCCTGCCAGTGCAGAATCTTTTGTCATGTCAGTTTTAGGAGTGGTTCTAAACCTAATGCTCGTTATTTCTGGGGGGGCAGTAGCTGTGGCTGTTTACACTGCCGGATGGAGAGTGGTTAACATGGCAATGATAATACCTATAGGACTAGGCACTGCAGCTGTAACGGTTTCTGGGGCCGCTTACGGGGCTAGAAATTATAAAAATCTCTCTAATGCACTTAGTTACTCTACTAAATTAGGAGTGGGTATTGCTTTAGTCACTGCCACAATTTCCTACGTATTTGCAGAAAACATAGCTTGTATATTTACTTATTCAGCTCAAAGTGCCTTTATGGCACCTTCAATTGCTTCATTCCTCCAGGTGATGTTCTTATTCTACCTTCCTGTTCCATTAGGAATTAATGCCAGTTCAGTATTTCTAGGAGTAGGTAAAGGAGTAACATCCCTAATACTAACTGTTTTAAGAGAAGTTATCCTCATATCATTCTTTGCTTACCTCTTTGCATTCACGCTAGGCTTTGGATCACAAGGAGTGTGGTGGGGAATAGTAATTGGGGGAGGAATTGGATGTATAATAGCTTATGTATATGCTAAGATATTTGTAAAACGTTTGAAACGAAGTTAATCAAGATTAGTGAAAATGTATGTTTATCACCAGATCACTGCAATCGGGATCTAGTTTTGGTACACTTACTGTATAGTTTGAAGATTTTTTTCTTGGAAAATGGTTATGTACTAAATGTTTTACAATGATCATGGTTAAAGGTGAAAGATTGGAGTATAATATTATACAAAAATTTATTTTTTACATAAATTTATTTGAGCCCCATTTTTTAGATTTCTATAAAAAAGCAAAAATGCACCGCCACCTAACCTACTTTTAAATTTTTCAAGCTAGAACAAAATTTTTCTACCTAAAATGAATCAAGAAAAATAAAAAAAGGAATAAAGGGTTCAAGTTTTAGATTATCAGATTTTAGTTACAGTTTTTTATGGCAGAGCCACCAGTCATAACAAGCAAATTCACCAGTTTTAGCTTTTTCAAGCCTTTCTTTTGATGTTTTAACGTCTGTGGCCGGAGGTATAATTACTTCATCACCAATTAGTTTATTATCGGGCCAGTTGGCAGGCATGGCCACACTGTTTTTGTCTGCTATCTGCATGGCTTTCACAGCCCTTAGAATTTCATCCATGTTTCTACCTAACTCTTGAGGATAATAAAGGATTATCCGAATTTTACCCTTTTCATCAACGATGAAAACAGCTCTCACAGTGTTAGTCCCTTTTCCAGGATGAATTAGGCCCATGGCACTGGCGACTGCCCCTGTATCTGCGATTACTGGAAATTCGATCTGAACATCTAAGTTTTCTTTTATCCATTCTTCCCATTTAATATGAGCAAAGACTTGGTCCACACTAAGGCCAATTAGTTCACAGTTTAAAGCTCTAAACTTGTCGTACAAAGTCTGGAACGCATGGAATTCGGTGGTACAGACTGGAGTGAAATCAGCAGGATGGCTGAAAAGAACAAACCATTTTCCAGAGAAATGTTTTGGAAGTTCTATAACTCCGTGGGTTGTTTGCACAGTCATTTTTGGGAAGTCATCCCCTAAAAGAGGCATTCCTTTATTGTTTTCATTTTCCATAATATCACACCATTTATTATTTTTGTTTAACATGATATTAGTTCTTTTCGAAAATAGAACTGTTCGAATAAGATAATACTTTTTTAAATCATCCCATAGGTTTTTTAAGAAGAAAAAAACTCTAATGAAGAAAAGATAGTATTGCGAGTTTCTCTCCATAAAATTTAGGATCATATGNAAACAACTAAAAAAAAACATTAANATAAAAAGTACCTAAGTTAAGTTAATATCCTAATTCTAAGTACTCTTTATNTACTACCATGAAACAAAAAGCCAAAAATATGTACGCATTCGCACCAGAACCAATGCCAGACTTGTGGACAAGGAGCTATTTTTCACATTGAGAATAATTGATCGTGAAAACTTAAGGTGAAAAATTGTTTCTTAATAGTGTTTAATATCTAAAATTACGGATAAAAAGTTAAAAATTGATTAATTCGTCATGATTTTAATATTACTATTTAATGAAAGACAATATCGTTAATTTGATGTAAAAAAGGAAAATATAATGGTGTTTATTATCAAACATGTTGCCATCAAAGAAGATGTGAATAAATTTGTGAGAGGATAAGTAGATATTATAGTCATTAAACTCAGAAAAAAGCTTAAAAGTTCGTGAAAAACATGATTTAAAAACATTAGGGATATTATGGGAGCAGATAAAAAACTTGAAGGCTTAAAAAAAGCCCTTGAAAAGAGAAAATGTACCGTTGAAAAACATTCAAGTGTAATGGAAATCACATTTGAAAAAGCAGAGGATGCAGACTGGTTTCAAGATATCTTTGATGATTATGAGAAAGAGTCTGCAGTTAGCTGTCTAATGTCCATGAGACCAAAAGGTCAAAATGTTCGGCACAAATTTGTATTTAACATCACCGACATGGATAAATTCGTGGAACTTTTAAAAGCAAGTTAACCGTGTTAACTGGTAAATCACTAAAATTGGGGCAGATCTTAATAAAATCACTTGACATTTTGACTCTTAAAACTTTATAGAAGACACTGACGATTTTAACAAGCAAATTATCAAAGTTTCACCTTTCAACAAAATAATTTAATATTTAATATTCATTTTAATAAGATTGAAAAGAACTTCGAAACTAAATTCTCTTTGATATGTGGGTTGTTTGAGGAATTAGCTTAAGATTGTGAATTTTCTAACTAGTTTAATGTATTTATTAATGCGGCTATTATTTCAAGTTCAATTAATACATCATCATAATTCGTTTCAAATGGTACTAGGGCCCCCAAAAATTCATCATCCCCATTGGAAATGAATATTATTTTACCAAAATCTCCTCCAACCATAACTTGTTTAAGTTTTCCTTTATTTAATTCATCACATGCACGTTCACCGGAACCTACTAGAATAGTGCCAAATAAAGAAATTTTTTGGGCATCGATTTGATCCGGTAAAACCGAATTAATAATTTGACCATTTTTTTGTATGATTAATATCCCATTTATATTACTTTGAGTTCCCTCAACCAATTGTTTAAGATAAATGTTTATTTCTTTTTTATCCATGGAATTCCTTCTAAAACTCATGTTATTTGTACCAAAATATCAAAATAATCTAAAACATCATGAAAATTTCCAAAAGCGTTTTTTATTTCGATTTGAGCTATATGAAATATTTCTTTCTGTAGAAAACTCACATCATACGTTGAAGAATTTGGAAAGTTATCAAAAAATGCTTTACCAGTGTACTCTGTCACAATGTTTGCATTTCCAATAATGTCATCTTGCCTGGTGATGGAAATCCGCACTGATTTTTCTTTGATTCTGGGCAGACTTAGAAGACGTTTTTTAATGTTATTTATGATATTTAATTCTAACATCTCAATCTTATCATTATCTAAGGTTTTAAGTAATATTTTTAGTTCATTAATACTTCTTTTGCCATTGAAAGGTTTAATTGAGTCTTTCTTAATATCATGTTTTGATTTTTTCTCCCCTTTTATGGCATTGATAAGTGTTGTTATGTTTTTTGTCTGTTGGGGGGGTGATCGATTATCATCTATATTTGAAAATAGATTTGTAAAACTGGGGGGTATTTTAATTTCATCAAATGAATTCAAATACCCTTGATTATCTTGGTAAATGTGTTCATCGAAATTTTCTTGGATTCCAGCTAGTTCATTTGGATATTCATCTAAAACATCATATTGGACTGTATCTTGGGAATTGATGTTTAATTTTGAAGTTTCACAGTGTTCTTCAATTGTGTTGTTAAGGCTTTTTTCATTGGCATCAATGATATTTGTTATTTGAATGAGATTTTTATCATCATCTGAGGTTTTGGAAGATTCTGCTGGGATTTCCGGAATTTGTTCCGCAATTTTTGGAGAGTTGTGGTTAAAGTATTTTTTTGATAAATAGTCTTCTTCTAACTGATATTTTTTATTAATTTCCATTGAAAAATCAATCTGATAAGGTGTTAGTTCAAAAATTTCAATTTTAAAGGGTTTATGAGATTCGTGTTCGATTTTTCTCAGTGCATCTTTTTTTATAAATTCTTCATCTAGAACAAAATTTTTAAAATAACGGGAAAATGATGCAGCAATTTCTTTACCTTCTTTAAATAATATATAGCCTTCGTTGGTGCTTCTAGTTGTTATCCGGATAAATCCATTAAATTTACTGTTAAATACATGTTCTAAAATAGATTTGAAACTCATATGATTATTGTCATATATTTTTGAAGGTTTAATTTTACTTAATTCCAATGTTTCACCTGCAAATAATATATTATGATGATTGGGGTCAGATCAGATGCAATGATTTGATGTATCCTAAAAATTTCATTAGCAATATTCAAGATATGAAAACAGATGAATATCTACCATTTCCTTAAATATTTATCAATACTCTCTCCAATAATGGAACTAGCTTCATCTTTGAGTTTTGAAACATTTTCTGGAGTGTCTTCAATATTTGAGGCTTTGTTACGTGTTATTCCAGTTTTTTGAGCAAGATTCATCCTTCCTGATGTGCCTGCTTTTTCGCTAACAACATCAATTATTTCAACCAACTTATCTCCCATACTATCCCACCTCCGAAAATTTTCTTTCATCTCTAATAGAGCATTATTCACCAGATTAGTCTTCAACTAAGGCTTCTTCGAATTTGTCAACCACTTTTGGAAGTAGAACATTTAAAATTAGACCGAGCTGTGCGTTGCTATCCACCAATATTCCCCACTGGTATTTTCCCATGGGAATTATGAATACTTTGTTTCCATCCACCAAGTCAAGTAAGTAATATCTCCCCAGTGCAGGGAATCCCGAATTTTCCAAGGTTTCATTCATATCTGCAGTTATTCTGTTGAATAGAGCCGTAGCTTCAGGTTGTGGGTTGAAACTAGCAAGTGACATACCATCTTCCACAGCCCAAATATCAGTAGCCAGTAAAGAAGTTCTTAGACCCTCTTTCAATTCATCAACTGCTCCGTTTAATTTATTTATATTCATCTGCGCACCTCCATTTTTCAAATGGTTTTTTATGAAAACGATCAGAAAAGATGTATCATCATCTTTTTATAATTTCAAACCCTTCAACTGCCTCATTTATATCGTATGGGTGTAATGACTCGTTATCGGAATATATATCTTGTTTTTTATTATTTATTCGATGTTCACATTCACCTAATGCCTTTTTAAGCATAATCCTGATCATCCCTATATTAGCATTGTTGTCTGCAATCACGATAAGTGCATATTCATCCCCCATTTCTTCCATAAGCACCCTACCATAATCTGTTTCAACAATTAGCTGCTCCAATGATCCATATTCAAGACTTTTCATTACTTCACCAACAGACCCTAATGCAGCAGCACTTGCAGCACTAATAAGGGACGAATCAGGATCGATGGGCCCAACAGGCATTCCATCCATGGTTGCTAATAAACAGTCTTTCACACCATCAATTCTCTCTATAGACTTTAATATTTCTTTAAAATCATGTTTATCGGCCATATATATAACCACCCATTATTTTTTTCCTTTCATTGTCCTTGATTTGCTCCACGAGTGTTTTCAACACTATTTCCAAGTTTTCATTTAAGATAGCGGAAGTGTGTATGATTGGGATATCAAAAGGAAGTTCAAGTTTTTCCTTAATAATTTCTTCTGGGAGATGAATCAAGTCATTTTTATTTGCTGCAATGATGTAAGGGACTTTAAACTTATTTATAAACTCTAAAAGATCTCTGTCAACTTGTGTAATTCCAACAGTAGAATCTATAATTAACACAGCTCCTTTCATACCTCTTGCAAGGCTGCTCCACATAAAAGAAAATCTTCGATGCCCTGGTGTAGCGTATAACTGAATCATATAACCATTATATTTTAATTGGACAAGGTCGAAGCTTGTGGTAATGGTTTTATGCTCACCCTTTAACAACAACTTATTTCCACTAATAGCTTCAGCAAAAGTTGTTTTACCAGCATCTAATGGCCCAAATATCACAATTTTTAAAAACATTGTTATTTTTATTTGTATTTTTATTTTAAGGTTTAATAACACTTATTTAGAATTGTGATGAAGTACGCAACATTTTTTATAATACGTATGCATTGAAGTAAAACAATTCTTTACATTCCGGTTTATACGTATGTGTTACTCATAAAATATTAAATTAATACAAATGTGTACAACTGCAAATATTGATGATCATAACTATGACATAGCATAGCATCATAAAACTTTTTATACATATATTAACAATATTATACTGTGTAGATTCTTTTCAACTAGAGGGTGGTGGGGTGCATGAAAAGAGTAACAATTTCTTTACCTGCTCAGACTGACTTAAAATTTAGACGAATGGCATCGCAAAAATTCAAATTTGAGAAAGGATGGTATAGTAAGGCAATTGCAGAAGCTATAAATTTTTGGATGGATAAAAATGAAGTTTATTTCTTAAATAATAGCGTGTCAAAGGTTTTTAGAGAAATTGGTAAAGATATGTGGTGTAAAACAAAGATTAAATGGAATATTGATTCTGAAAATGATCTTAAAACTTTAGATAATTTCATCGATTATTTTAATGGCAATTATATCCATATAAACGAATTAAATTATGATATAAGTGACAATAATACTACAATATCTATTAAAAATCATGCCAATGGAGATATAGATAATTATATTGAAAGTTTTTTATTTCCTCTGATTATGGTTACACGATCTGGAATGGAAGAAATTACTGGAGACCAATATGAAATCAGTAGTTTAGGAAATGTATCGGAAATAATACTAACTAAAGATTTAAATTCAACGAAATAATAATTAATACGATAATAAGCCTTTTTATTATATTTAAATATCCACAATTTAATTGAAAAACACGATTAATATTACATGTTTTATGCAACTGAAGAATTCTTCAACACGTTTTCAAAGATTTTCATGTGCAAAAATCTACACTATGTTTTTTCTCAAAATGGATCTGAACAATATATTGGAAATATTCCCAAAACTTCGCAAAGCCATATATGAGAAAAAATTCAGGATCACCATGACCAACCATGAAATCCAAACTTTTCAAGCGGCAGGAATAAAAAGGTCAGAACAGTGCCCCCATATCAATGTTTACCCTTGGGATGGAGGATTGTCAGTCCATTGGAGACATGACCCCCAGTATATTATTTGTAGAATTTATTTGTAGAATATTTTAAGAATTTCCTCCAATTTATTAAAATATTATTAAGAAATGATGTTTACAGGGATTTTTGCTTTTCTAACCACTCTTTCTGTGGTGCTTCCCATAATAAATCGTTCCAATCCGTGTTTACCGGATTTACCCATTATTATTTGATCAACACCTTCTTCTTCTGCAGTTTTCAGTATAACATCTTCTGGTTTACCTTTTCTTATCATGGTTCTAAGATTAATATTTTTACAGCTACCTTGACATTTTTCTTTTTCTAATCTTTCTTTGAATTTAGCAACGGCTTTTTTACCTTCTTCCCTCATCTCTTCTTCTAATTTTTCCTGTAAATCACTTTGTGGTAATGATTTTAAATAATCCATATCAATTACGTGTAAAACGATTATTTCCGCACCACTTAACTCTGATTCAGAAATAGCATATTCTCCTGCACGTTTAGAAGCTTCTGATCCGTCTGTGGGTAATAATATTTTGTAAACCATTTTTAACCCTCTATCCTTATTAACCATTTAATTGTTTTTTTGAAAAATAAATTATGGGCAGAAAATTCTACCTATTTCATAAATTAGTTATCCCAGTGCTGGTTTTGCAAGGGGGCTCAGTAGAATTATAATGGTTAAGACAACCCCAATTATGACTAATGGGATTCCTGCTTTCAATATTTCTTTAATTTTAACATAACCAGTTCCATAGGCCATAGCCACTGTTGGATCTGCCATTGGTAACATGAATGAAAGGGAACAAGCAATTGCCACCGGCACTGCATAAGTCCCTATGGATAATTCTTGTGCTTGGGCAAGTGTAACTGATAATGGTACGAGTATTGCTGAAAGTGCAATGTTTGACATTACTTGAGTTATAACAACTGCAATTATCATCAAAACCAATATTATAAGGAGTGTTGATGGATCACTGCCGAGTAATCGGACAATATCATTAATAAGCCATTTTGCAGCCCCAGTGTTTAGTAATGCAGCTCCAAGACTTAATGCACCCCCAAAGAAGATAATTAATCCCCAGTCTACGCCAGTCTGTGCATCTCTCCAATCAATTACTTTGAATGTGAAAAATAACACAGCACCAATTAAAGCTATGGAATAACTGTTAAGTCCAGTCCAAGTTGTGGTAACCCATAAAAATATGGTAAATAAGAGTATGGTTAATGATATTTTTTCAACTTTTGTCATTGGGCCTAATGAATCTATTTTGTTAGATATGGTGTCCATTCCACCCATTATTCCTTTAACTTCTGGTTTGAATAGTTTTCCCAGTAATTTCCAAATAACAATCATCATGATTATGGCTAATGGAAACCCGAAGATCATCCAGTTAGCAAAAGAAATTTGAGTGTATGCCGCAGCCATCAAGTTAGGAGCAGTTCCTATTTCTGTACCAAATCCACCAGCCAGGGACCCATAGGATGCACCAAGAACCATGGCTTTTGCAAAGTTACTTTTGCCATTTTCAGGATCATTAACACCCATTAATGGAATTATTTCTTTAATGATGGGAAGAAGCATTGCAAACGCCACAACATTCTCAATCCAAGCAGATAAAATTCCTGTGGAAAACACAGCCACAAACAGACCCCGGTCAGGACTAGTACCAAATTTGTTAAGCATGGAATAGGTTAAACGTGTAGCTAATCCACTTTTTCGGATTGCTTCAGCTATTATGAAACCTCCAATCATGAGAAATATGATGGGGTTTGCAAACCCGACCACAGCAGCATCAAAACTTTCAACACCAATAATGGGTTGAATAAAGAGTATTATTAAAGAAGTAACAGCCAAATGAACTGTTTCAGATGCCCACATAATTATGGCGAATATGAGTAATGCAATTGCTGCATGTCCTGGATAGCTTAAACCTTTCATTGGGATTAACATAACAACTATAAATGAAATTATTGCCAGAGGTATTCCCCATTTTTTTAAGTTTATATGCGTTTTAAAGCCCCCTAAATTTACAGTTACCTAAATTTATTGGATATATAAATATATTTTATATAATGATTAACCATTTTTTTTACATCTCTAATTATCATAGATTTAGTAAGATAAAAATATTTCTAATAAACAAATTAAGTTTAATTCAACTAATTTATAAATAAGTTGAATAAATTCTTAATCCTTCATGATTATAATAATTAAAGGTGTTTTATAATTGAAATGGGTTACTACCAATGGATGCGAGGTTTATCAGACTTCTGGGGGTAGAAGCAATTCTTACTTAATTTTTGATAAGGGTGTTTCATTTTTAGTAGATACTTCAATAAAAAAATCTAGAAAGACGTTAATGGGAAAGTTGAATAAGTTCCTTGGTGAAAAAGAGTTATCATATCTTATTTTAACTCACGCTCATTATGATCATTTTGAAAATGTGAATATTATTAAAGAAAAATATCGACCTAAAATAGTAATCCAAAGTAGTGAAGGAGAAATTTTAAGGCAGGGAAACTCTCTCATTCCCAAAGGAACTAACATTCTAACTCGAATTATTGCGGGCGTGGGTAGGAAACTCAATAGACTTTCCAGTTATGAAAAAATTTTTCCTGACATTTTGGTGGATGATTATTATTTTCTGAGTCCCAACTGTTACTTGATTCATACCCCCGGCCATACAAAAGGGTCAATGAGTTTGATTGTGGATGGAGAGATTGCACTGGTTGGTGATGCCATGTTTGGAGTATTCAGTTGGTCTATATTCCCCCCATTTGCCGATGATGTGCCCACTATGATCCAAAGCTGGGAAAAACTTCTGAAAACTGGTTGTAAAGTTTTTTTGCCGGGACATGGAACTTCAAACAGTAGAAAAATATTGAAAAAACAGTTGGAAAGACATGGATTGAATTAATTTCTTTGTTCTCATAGTTGTTGATTAATGGAGTGGAGTAATAATATGAAAGAAAAAAAGTTAGCCCTGGCTCCCTGTAGTGGGATGAGCCCTCATGGCCTTATCACAAGAGTGGTTTGTTCCGACATGGTTGAAAAATCAGATAAGCTAATTTCTATATGTATGGGCGCCACATCAGCAGATAAAGAAGGTTTCGGTGAGATTATAAAAAAATTTCCCATTTTAGCCGTGAATGGTTGTGATTCATCTTGTGTGGATAAAATATTAAAACAGAAAGGAGTTATAGTTGCAGAAACGATTAATGTCCTTAAAATCGTGGCCTGTGAAGGTTTAAAGCCTACTAAAGTTTCAAGACTTGATGAAGAAGGAGAACGATGTGTTATTTTGGTAAAGAAAAAAATAAACCAAATTGCAATTGAAAAAGATTGTTAGTAAGTTAAAATGGAGGATTATCTATAAACCATTGCACAGAATCTTTAACAGACTCTTTAATGGGGCGTGGATTGTATCCTAATTCTTTTTTAGCTTTTGAATTGTTTATGTCGCAGTTACTCAACAACACTTCCATAGAATAGCTAGTGAAAAGTGGTTTGTTGTCTTGGCTTTTGTAGTATATTGGAGCTATTTTTCCAACGGTGTTGGCCAACCAATGGGGGATTTTTAGCCAAGGACGTCTTATTTTAGTAATATCTTCCAAAGTTTTCATGAGTTCCTTTACAGTAATTTTTTCCCCAGATAATATGTAAATTTCACCGTTTTTACCATTCTGACATGCTAGTATTAGTCCTTGGACCACGTCTCGAACATCAACAAAGTCATAGGCTCCATCGATATAGGCTTTCATTGCCCCATTAGTATAATTTAATATTAACTGCCCCATCTGAGATATATTGTAATCATAAGGACCTATAACACCACTCGGACATACTATAACTGAATTTAAACCCTTTTTAACACCTTCAAGTACTTCTAATGATGCAAGAGCCTTGGTACGGTCATACCCACCCCTGGAATACTCTGGTTGGAATGAACATGTTTCGTTGATTTCGGTTCCGTGAGGAGGTTCTCTCAGCGCATGAACAGAACTTGTGTAGACTAAACGCTTTATATTTTTCTCCAAGCATGCTTTAACCACATTACGAGTTCCCTCTACATTAACTTTATAGAGAAGCTCATCTTGTCCAGGCATTATTGAAATCATCCCAGCCAGATGGAACACCACATCTACACCATCAAAAAAAGGCAAAATTGAATCATAATCCGTTATGTTTCCTTCCATGTGCTCAATATTCAATCCAGAGAGTGCTTTACTATCATCACCAGGAAGGGTTATCACCCTTACTATTTTTCCCTTAGATGTTAACTTTCGTACAAGGACATTTCCTATGTGACCAGTTGCACCAGTAACCAATATCATAATATTTTCCACTATAAATCAATTTATGGATTAATTCTAATTAATTTTTTTAATATGGCAATTTAAAAGACAAGTAGTGAGAATCTTTTATCTAAAAGGAATTTCTTAATCAAATCATCCGAACTTAAGATTTAATATCCAGAAAATTCAAATATAAACTAGATCTGGTATTTAGTTAATCATTATTATCTTGTGAATTGTTTCATAACTTCTCGGGCGGCTTTTGTTTTAACAAGAATAGAAACCTTCATTCCCTCTTTTAGGACAATATCTGGTTTTGGAATGGTTATATCGCTGTTTTCATATACTGCAACGATTATAAAGTCTTCAGTGGGACTAATATCGCCGATTTTCTGGCCAATCACCTTTTTATTTTCCAATTTAAAATCAAGTAATTCAGCATCACCCCTTCCCATAACCACCAGATCAGCAATTTTTGGCCTGATTATTAATTTTTCTACATAACTGGCTGCGGTGATTTCTGGGCTTATAACTGAATCAATTCCTACTTTTCTAAATGCCTCGGCATGACTAGGTTCACTTACTCTGGCAATAATTTTGGGGATCCTGCATTCCCTCACTAAGATGCAAGCGAGGAGGTTTGCTTCGTCGTTTCCAGTGGCTGCAACAAAAACATCAGCACTGGATACGTTAGCTTCTTCCAAAGTTTTAGTATCAGTGCCATTACCACAAATAACCAGAGCATCGAGTTCAGCAGCTGCATTGGAACATAAATTTTCGTCATTTTCAATCAAGGTAACATCATGACCATCAGCAATCAGGAAAGAGGCGAGGTTCAAGCCTACTCTCCCACCACCCATTACAACCACGTACATTATAAAACACCTCTCAGACCAATAATAACCATTTAAATCCCCATAATCATATGTATGCTTCGATAAAAAGTATCCACATTAAACTTCTTCAATGATGGTTCTCATGGAGAATCACACTTTTAGGAATTATCATTACCACATAAGAAGATTTAAATTCGCCTAATTATCAGTTATGTATGTTAATAACTCAAATTATTGTGTCTTTCAGCCTAGTTACTGTAAATTTCAATCGACTATCTTTTAAATTATGTGAATAATTATAACAAGGTTTAATAAATTTTTTTTTATAGACTCGTAAAGATAGAACCTACACGCATATAAATTTTCCTAAGTTTCGTAGTAGTCATTTTCTTGAAATTACAATTTTCAAGTTCTCTGAAACCAGCTTACAACATTCGTTACTAGTAATAATTTAAACCTATTTCTTTGTTGGCCCACATATTATGGTGAATTTCCAAAAAAAATCTGTGTTGGGGAAATTATTCAATCCTATTTTAATCAAAAAGCCAGTGCCATAACATGTATACGACCAACTTGCTGGTCTATTCCCAATTGCCTCCATAAATGTTTAATTTTCCTTGAAAACATATATTGACACGAAAAGTTAGGGAAAGGTTAATAATGGTCTTTATTTGTGGGATTTGCGATTATCAAAAAAAAA
>JGI24709J26583_10002631_pt1 | contig 14632 bp, 15 predicted proteins | sample BioPla2DNA1_FD_26583 | JGI IMG/M metagenome (IMG submission 26583) | reverse complement strand
TTAAAGTGCTATGGGAAGAGTATAAGCATGGCCATCCGGATCCTTATGAGTATAGCCAGTTTTGTACGCATTACTATAAATGGCGCCAGAGCAGCAAAATCTGCATGCACATAGATCACAAAGCAGGCGACAAGCTGTTTGTTGATTTTGCGGGTCAGAAGCTCAGTTATGTATCATCCACTAGGGGAGAGGTCGTCACTTGCGAGGTGTTTGTTGCCGTTGAAAACAATCTCCCCTTCTTTGAGCGTTTGTTCCTTAATGGCCCAAATATGGACGTTTTCCGATACCAGTTCTTTTATGGTGAGCAACATTCTTCCGCCCCGTACAAAGTCCTGGGGCTCACCTTTGTCGTCCATGGACTGAGTAAAAACCATATTAAATTGTGAAACGGCGTATTGTTTGCCGGCGGGTTCTCCTTCCAGTTGGAGGTGAACGGACAGGCTGGCATCTTCAGTTCATCCAATCGGTCAATTCCTTCGATGGCAGGTTTGGGTAAATCATGCGTATAATGCCGCCTGTTACATCCGTATCCAAACATAATATTGGGTTGTGGTATTGGTTAATAATGTTGCTGCAGTTGTTCTGCTGCAGCTGTTTACAACCCAAATCTATGATTTTTTGTAATAGGTTCAAAATCGAAAAATGTGCAACAGGTTAATTGTTATGATAACAACCTGGTGTTTGTCGCTATCAATAAGTTGATTTCTTAGCCTGCTTTATTCATAAGTTGTCGTAATAGATAATTTATGAATAATGCAGGTTAGGAGAGACCCAGGATTTTGATTCGTTTTTGTAACAGTAATCGATATCTTTCCTTCATATCTTCGGATAGGAAACTGATGTCGATGAGCTTAAACCAGGATGGCAGGGCGTCTTTTATTAGGTCCATTGTTTTGTCGATTATTGCATCTGTCAGTTCGCACCGTTCTTTGCCGAAATAATTAACCAGAATTTCTCTGTTTAAGTTGCTTTTTTTTCCTTTTAAATGCAGGGCTATCTCTTCAATGTCGCCTTTTAGCACAATGGTTGAATTAAGTAGGTCGTAAGCAGGAGAGAGTTCTACTTTGCCATTGTTAATGATGATGGAGTAGTTTTTCAGGTGCATGTCTTCATTTCCAACAAGAAAGTTGAAGAGCACGCGTTTGAAAAGTTTGGCTTTTTCAATTACCGGGAAGCTGCAGTATTCATCAATAAGACGTACCAGTTTCTCCATGGTGTAGTTGTATTTTGTATCACGACTTAAACCTGCCAGCTGGGCGAAGTCTTCGGTGTGGATCTTTTCTTTTTGCCCTTTTCTGTCGAATCGTTTGATGAAATAAGTCAAGTTATAGTCTTTNGAATACACAAGACCGTGTAAAGGCACATCAATACCAATGGTCGATGCCAGGTGCATGGTGAGNTCCTCGTTCTGCGGTAATTCAGGAAACAGGTGATGAGGCGGTTTGAGTAGGAAGCGTCCGTTTTTGTCAACAATATCAAAGCGGTGCTCCTTGATGTTGAGTGCGGCACTTAATTTGGGTTGAACCCCTTGAATAGACATTTTGGAAGCGCGAATCATGGCTTCGGACCGCAATTCTTCGGCAGTGAAATTCAATAGGGAGATTTCCTTGAGCGATGCAGAGAGTTTTTTCAAGCCTTCGGGGCTGTACATCTGGTCGCCACAGGGCTTATAGCTTATGGGGCAACGATTCATTCTGATGTCTCCTTTAAGGTTACATTTCCTACAAGATCATCGCCAACGGCTATGAGTTGAGAGAACAGATCGTTACGGTCGATCTTCCCAAATTTTAGTAATCCTTCGAGTTGATGACCTTCAGGTAATAAGCCATCGAAAAATGGCGGAAAGCTTGAGTATTCATAAATTCTTTGAGAAACCGGCATCGTTAGAGAGATGGCTTCACCAGAATAACCATCGAGGTATTGAAAACGATAGGATTTTAGAAAATCGAGTTCGAAGAAGGCGCCTGCTTCTATATTATTGATGTATACGATGGCTTTACGCATGGTTGATTACTTGATTCATCATGGGACTGGTGAGCTGTACTTTGATGTTTAGTACATGTAATATTTTACGGAGTGTATTCAATTGAATGGACTCCTTTCCTTTCTCCAAATCGAAAACAACCGTCTTGCCGACACCAGCCAGCTCTGCGAGTTGCTGTTGGGACAAACCAGCCATCTTGCGATGCTTACGAACGATATCTGCTAATAATAGAGGCTCAAGCATGATGATATTGTTGTTGTAGCAGTAAAAATATGAAAAAAAGATGGTGTGCAACAAGCAATTTGTGATATTTTACCGCTAAGATGGTAAAATGTCAAAAGTGAAAGGAGGGGTGATGTCTTTAATGTGCGAGTATTCAGGATTGTAGTGGTTTTGGTTGTTTGTTTGAAAATGATTTTTACTGCCCGGGCGGTAAGGATTTGTTACAGAACAGTGCGGTTCCAAAGATTTCGGGGTGGGAGGAAGGGGTAAAAAAAGGGCCCCTTTGCAGGGGCCCCTTTCAGTGATTGGTTTTACTTACTGGATCTTATCCCATTCGGTATGTTGGCAAACTTTTCTCCTGTTGTAGGCATAATTTCACGTTTTTGTGGTTAGTAAAGTCTTAAGGTACAAAATAAAACTGAAATCAGATGTGAAATTCCCCGGATCGTTGCACAAGTACCGGAATGTTCTTGAGCGAAGCGGGCAGCTGGGTACGTAATTCGTCCTCGTTATGAAGGCAGGACACAATGATGGCAGGTTTGTCGGGTGCTCCACCCAGACCAACGGCCACCACGCCATCGAGCTGCATCCATTTTTTTTCGTATTGCCTTTTCAAGCGCAAGGCCCGCGTTTGCTCATCCATGTTTTTTAAGTATTTGTTGTTTGCGGGTCTGGCAGCGTCAGCTTCAGTGCGTCAAAAACATCATCGATGCGGTTGATAAGGGTAGCCGATTCGCTGCCGCCAAAAAGGAGTCCTACCAGCTTAGAGTCAAAATCGAGAACCGCCGAGCCGCTGTCGCCCCCTTCGCTCATGGGATCGGCCATCAGTTGGTTGGTAAACAGCGCCGTTTTGTTGTAGCCGTAGCTCACATTCACCATTACATCGGTCTGTTCAATTACCCCGGTAGTCAGTCCCGTAGTACGCCCCATCTTCTTTACATGCATCCCCAGCTCTCCCTTGCCCAGTCCCTGTATGGCTCCAATTTGCAGGATGTTCAGGTCGATGTTGTTGACATCGATCGGTTTGGCGATGGCACAATCTACCAGATTGGCTCCTTTTTCAACGCGGTAGGCTTTGATGCGGGTACGACTTCCTGTTAAGCGATACAAGCCGTTGAGGCAGGCAGTGAGCCAACGGCTCATCCTGCAATCCGATGCGTAGTCTTCTTCCCTGAAATGCAGAGGGATAAAGTCGGCCAGCTCTGCCAGCACATCGTCGGGCAGGAGCCCGCCGTCGTGCACCCCGGGTTGCAGAATAAGATCGCCCCTTGCAGCCTCGTTGCTGTTGGCCAGTACGTGGTTGTTCGACAGCAGGTAGAACTCGCCCTGGTGCTTAACCCAGCAGCCCAGAGTGCCCGCAGTTACATTGGGGTGACTCACGCTGCAGCCGCCGGGGGCAGGCCGGAAACGTTCCGTGGGGGCCGTAAATGCCCGCATCATTCCCGTAGCCACCACATCGGTAGGTACGTCCTGAATGCGTGCGGGTATTACTGCCGAGCTTTTTAATTGAGCCAGCGGCTTTTTAGAATCAACCGAGCAGACAATGGCCAGTTCTGGCGTGTTTTTCCCGGCCGTTTTTTTAAAGCCGATGCCGGTGGCCACCACATTGGGCTTGGTCATCAGTTCCTTGCGTGCAACTTCGAGCTGCTTAAGCGTGTTTTCAAAATTGGTAGGCATAAAAAATGTGTGTTAAGGTATTGGGTTTGCAATGGGGCAGTAAGCNAATTGGGGCCTTAAAGTGGATGAAATTTACGGCATAATAATAAAATGAGCAAGCTTAGTGGCTCAAAGGCATGGACTTATTGTCACGGCCGCATTTTTGCCCTTTTTATTTTGATTTTTTGTTTTGGAGATGCGGAAGTATTTTATACATTTGCATTCGCAATTCAAAAGCGGATTGCGTTGCAAAAAAATAACCGGAGAGATGGGTGAGTGGCTGAAACCAGCAGTTTGCTAAACTGCCGTACGGGTAACTGTACCGGGGGTTCGAATCCCCCTCTCTCCGCTATTATTTGCTCGGGGTGTAGCGCAGTCCGGTAGCGCACCTGGTTTGGGACCAGGGGGTCCCAGGTTCGAATCCTGGTACCCCGACAAAATGGGGACGCAACCCCGAATAAAAGCCTGCAAATCGTAAGATTTGCAGGCTTTTGTGTTTTTTGTGAATTGAGTCAAATCGGTTTATATCAGAATAAATGAGAACTAAACCGTGAACCAAATCAAATACTATATTTGGTTCTCAAATTTAATTCAAACCTGCATAGAATAAGGATTTCTAAAAATTGGTTTTCATTGATTTTGGATTGAATTGAGTGAGTTTTTGCGAACTAAACCGTGACCTGTTCGCAAGTGCAAATTAAATCATCTCAAACAATCAAAAATTAAATGACATGAAAGCACAAAACACACTCGGCATCAAGTTCATTATTCGTAAGAATAAGATGAAAGATGACAAGGCTCCGGTTTATGTCTCCGTAACCATCAATGGCAAACGCGTTGAACTCTCCTTGAAACAGTTCATCGTCCTAGAGGATTGGAACCCTAGGAAAGAACGGGAGTGTAATAAATTACACCCTCGCAAGCTTCACGAAAGGCGGCTTTGTTTTTCAGAAGGGTAATCTGCCTGTTTAACTGTGCATCTTTCAAAGTAGAGAAAACACAGTCTAAAGCATATTCTGAAACGGTATATATCTTTTTCGAGCGGTTGTATCGCGCTACGAAATCTTCTTTCTCCACAATATTCAATCGGTATCTTCGGGGTTTGAATCCTTCCGAAAAACTATTTTTCAAGACGGGTATTTGATTCATTACAAGATATTCAAGCAATCCGTCCGATACATAAGGTTGTTCTAAAATGACCATATTATTTATCTATAATGTTGTTAATACAAAAATCTGGGCAAGCAATACACGCAGAAACATCGTCAATGGATAGACGGTAGCATAAGCGGTTGATTGAGCTTGCACGGGAGCAATGCCGTTAGCAAACTCCAATGCTGGAGGGTCGGTCATGGAGCCGGCAATGCAACCGCATAGTTTCAAATAGTTTAGCTTCATTAACCGCCCGACAATTCCGGCAATCATGATGGGGACAAAAGTGATGATGGCTCCATAAAGCATCCAGTTCCATCCGCCATTAAGGATTGTTTCAACAAATCTGCCTCCTGAAAGCAGCCCGACACAAGAGAGGAAAAGGATAATGCCTAATTCTTTCATAAACAGGTTGGCGCCCGGTGTCATATAAAAACTCATATTGCCGATACGTCCTTTGTACCCTAATAAAATGGCAATGAGCAAGGGGCCTCCGGCTAATCCCAATTTTGCAGGAGCAGGCAGACCGGGAATGAAAATAGGTATGCTTCCTATCATTATTCCTAAGAAGATACCGAGGAATATAGAAATGATATTCGGCTTTGCAAGTTCTTTTACCGAGTCACCCAATTCTTTCCGAACATCTTTCAATATCTCTTTTTTTCCGACAACTTTTACTGTATCGCCCAATTCCAATGTGGTATTGAGCGTAGGAAGTATTTTTATTCCGTTCCGGAGAATGCGGGTAATGTTTGCCGGATAACGGCGATAAATACCGGCCTGTTCGATGGTTTTCCCGGCGATATTACTTTTGGTGACCAATACATTAATTGCGGCAAGCGGCCCTTCAATTTCGCTCTTTTCAGTAACTTTTACTTTGCCTATCTTCAGTTCGAGATTATCAATTAGATTCTCGGAAGTTACCCCATAAATAATATCCCCCGATTGTATCACTTCCTCGTCGGAGGGTAAGATATACTCCCCATTTCTAAAAAGACGGGAAACGGCAAGTTCCCTATCCATGGTATGCTTAACGAAATCAATATTTTTACCGAAAAGCCCCGGATTGACAACTGTAATCTCAACACTTTGAAGTTTAGTTTCACTGCCTCCCAGAGCTTCGTTGTATTCTGCTATTTCCTTATCTATTTTTATTCTAAAAAATAAACGTATGAATAACATCGTAATAATGATTCCGATAATCCCGAAAGGATAAGCCAACGCATACGCCATTCCGGTTTCAGCAACCGATGAAGCCATTTCGCTACCCTGTTCCGCGAGTACCTGTTGAGCCGCTCCAAGACTTGGTGTATTGGTAACAGCACCGCACAGGATACCAACCACCACAGCAGGAGACATATCTGTAAAATAATAGATTAGATAGGCTATGATAAAACCTCCCAGAGTGATTCCCATTGCTAAAAAATTCAAGGTAATCCCATCTTTCCGGAAAGAGGAAAAGAAGCGTGGTCCCATATCAATACCAATACTGTACACGAAAAGAATCAGTCCGAAGTCACGGACAAAGTGCAGGACATGTTNATCTATCGGGGCTCCTAAGTGTGCTATCAGCAGTCCGCTGAACAAAACGCCGGCAACCCCAAGTTTGATTTTCTTTACTTCAAGTTTTCCTAATAATAAGCCTAACAGAGCCGTCAGGCACAAATAAATCAAAGTTGATGTGATGCTCGGTGTGGCAAAAAGATTTTGAATGTATTCCATAATTTATCTAATTTACTTACAATGGCATATTTCCGTGTTTCTTCGGAGGATTACTCTCCGATTTATTTTGAGTCATCTCCAATGCCTGCAAAATTTTATTCCGTGTGTCTTTGGGCAGGATAATTTCGTCTATATAGCCTTTTTCGGCAGCACGATATGGATTGGAAAACAATTCGTTGTACTCATTCAAAGCTTCCTGTTTTTCTTTCTCATTGGCTGAACGATACAGGATGTTTACTGCTCCCGAAGCTCCCATTACAGCAATTTCAGCGTTCGGATAAGCAAAGTTCACATCCGCTCCGGATTCTTTCGAAGACATCACAATATAGGCCCCACCATACGCTTTGCGGGTAATAAGTGTGATTTTCGGAACTGTAGCCTCCACATAGGCATATACGATTTTAGCGCCATGCCGGATAATGCCGTTGTGCTCCTGGTCGCGCCCAGGAAGAAATCCGGGGACATCTTCGAATGTTACGAGCGGAATATCGAAACAATCACAAAAACGGATAAAACGAGCTGCCTTGTCGGAAGCATCAATATCCAATACACCAGCCAGATAAGCGGGTTGATTGGCAACGATACCAACCGAACGCCCTCCGATACGGGCAAATCCGACAATGATATTTTGCGCAAATCCCGCCATGACTTCGAAAAAATAATGTTCGTCCGCTACTTCTTCAATCAATTCTTTCATATTGTAGGGAATATTCGGGTCTTCGGGAATGAGTGTCTGTAATTTCGGGCATTCGCGATTGCTATTATCAGGAGAAGAAGTGATTGTTCCGTCTTCCATATTGTTGGACGGAAGAAAACTCAACAGTTCCCGAATCATCATCAGGGTTTCTTCTTCGTCTTTCCCAACGAAATGAGTAACTCCGCTTTTGGTGGCATGGGTAACCGCTCCGCCTAACTCTTCTTTCGACAATTCTTCGTGCGTAACAGTTTTGACAACATCCGGTCCGGTAACGAACATGTAGCTGCTATCCTTTACCATAAAGATAAAATCGGTTAGTGCGGGCGAATAACAGGCACCTCCGGCACACGGACCGAGTATGGCTGAAATCTGCGGGATAACTCCTGATGCTTTTATGTTCTGATAGAATATATCGGAATAACCACTGAGAGCCATTACGCCTTCCTGAATACGCGCTCCGCCGGAATCGTTCAGGGCAATAATCGGTGCTCCGTTTTTAAGAGCGAGTTTTTGTATCTTGACAATCTTGCTTGCATTGGTACGACTAAGCGAGCCACCATTAACCGTAAAATCGTAGGCGTAGACATATACCAAGCGATTGTCTATCTTTCCATATCCTGTTACAACCCCATCGCCCAAGATACGCTTTTTGTCCATGTCGTAGTTGGTACAATCATGCAGAACGAATTTGTCTGTTTCTACAAAGGTTCCTTCATCCAGCAACATATTTATACGCTCACGGGCGGTTTGTTTACCGACTTTCTTTTGTTTCTCCGTGGCTTTTTCTCCACCGCCAAGTTCGGCGAGTTTATTCTTTTCTTCGAATGTATTATAGTGTTCCATGTTTTTCTTATCTATTGTTTGTTATTCCTTTTGAAACTGATTAAGAGTTGGTCACGTAAAACGGAGTCGCCTTCGCTGACGGCAACGTTCTCCACTTCCGCATCCTGTGCGGCGGTGTATGTACTTTGCATTTTCATCGCCTCAATAACTAACAGGGGATCGCCCTTTTGCACTTTCTGGTTTTCTTCGACCATCACTTTGATGATTTTCCCCGGCATAGGCGATACGATAGATTCTTGAGTTTCATCCATATCTTTGTTACGATTTCGCAAATACTTTTTCTGTGGGTTGGACAATTCAATATCGAAATGTTTAAAGTCGGTTGTAATGGTATATTTTCCTTCGGAATGGCTGACCGATTCGGCATTATAGGAACGACCTTCGTAGAGTAATGAACAAAAGCCGTCTTCGGACATAACAACATCCAAGTTTATCATCTTTCCATTGAGTGATATTTGCACATTGTTCCCTTCTTTGGAAACAAGTTCTATTTCGTATGTTTTATCATTGACTTTAGCTTGCATAATTTTTGTGATTTTAGATTCGTAGTACTCCTTTTTGTTTGCCGAAAGCACGCCAGCGGCTTATCGGACGATTATCGGTCAGTTGATTTGCCGGAGGTTCGTTACCATTGACTATATAATCAATGTAGGCTGCGATGACGGCCATCTCTTCGGTTTTATCTTTAACTTTTCCATCCTGCAATGCTTCGCTATTGTCTTCAATAAAATGGGTGGTGTACTTGCCTTTTACAAATTCGCGGGCATCCATAATGCGGCGCAGGTAGTCGATATTGGTCTTTATGCCCGTAATTTTGTATTCGTACAATACACGGCGCATACGTTCCAGAGCATAATTACGATTAGTCGCCCACACAATGAGCTTGCTCAGCATTGGGTCGTAATAAATTGGTATTTCATAACCATCGTAGATGAAGCTATCAACACGGACGCCAATACCCTGTGGAGTGCGCACATGGCGGATAATACCCGGAGAAGGAGCAAAATTATTGTCGGTGTCTTCGGCGCAGATACGGCATTCGATGGCATGACCACGTTGCTGAATATCTTTTTGCCGGAAACGAATCTTTTTGCCTGCCGCAATATTGATTTGCTCCTTCACTAAATCTATTCCGAGTACTTCTTCCGTTATCGGGTGTTCAACCTGTAAGCGGGTATTCATTTCCAGAAAGTAGAAATTCATTTTATCATCTACCAGAAACTCGATAGTTCCAGCACCTACGTAATTGACCGACTTTGCCGCTTTTACAGCAATTCGTCCCATTGCTTCACGGGTTTTGTCATCAATAAACGGCGAAGGACTTTCTTCTACTATCTTCTGGTGCCGTCGTTGTACCGAACATTCGCGGTCGAACAAATGAATGACATTCCCATGTGTATCGCCTAAGAATTGAATTTCGATATGATGAGGCGATTCGATATATTTTTCGATATACACCGCATCGTTGCCGAATGAAGTGCGGGCTTCAGATTTGGCAGCGCTATAGGCTTCGAACAGTTCGCTTTCTTCGCGGACGAGTCGCATTCCTTTACCGCCGCCTCCGGCTGATGCTTTGATAATGACAGGAAGACCTATCTTCTGACAGACTTTCAATAAATGTCTTTCTGGCATATCCATCGAAGTGCCGGGTACGACAGGAACTTTGGCTTTCTTCATTGCACGACGGGCAGAGATTTTATCTCCCATTGCTTCAATACTTTCCGCATCTGGACCGATGAAGATAATTCCTTCTTCCTTGCAACGACGGGAGAAGTCGGCGTTTTCACTTAGGAAACCATAGCCGGGATGAATGGCATCCGCTTTCGTCTCTTTGGCTACGGCTATAATCTTATCTATACACAAATAACTTTCCTGCGAGGGTGCAGGACCAATACACACGGCTTCGTCTGCATAAGAAACATGCATCGAAGTTCGGTCGGCTTCGGAATAGACAGCAACTGTGCCGATTCCCATTTCTTTGCACGAGCGCATGACGCGCATGGCAATCTCGCTGCGATTGGCAATTAAGATTTTCTTTATCATATTTTGNCTTTTAGTTTTGGAAGGAAAAGGGGGTTAATACCGGAAGTATAAAAAGACTCTATAAATATTCTTGTGCATTCATTACACAGAGGACTATTGTAATTCTCATTTATATACCTGACTTGTAGCATATCTATCGGTTGGCAGAATAACCAATCGACAAAACTTGCCTGCTCACAGTCAAAAGATTTTTTACATCTCGGACATGTCATACTTTATAAAATTTAATGCGGAATGCAATCAGGAAGGAATTATTCAGCCATTAATAGCGGAGGCAGAATACTGTGTTATCCTGCAAGACCATACCCATAAGAATAAAATCTTATCTCAAAAAAGATAAGTTCTATCTCACTCGGGTTTAATGCCAATGATTAAATAAATTCACATCAAAATCCAATCCACGAGATTATTGATAAATTACAGCATGGTAGGTCTCCTGACTTATCCTCATTCCGGTCGGCCTTCCCAATTCATCTCTGAATCAGTGGCAAAAAGTATTGCCGGAATGTTGCATAGGACTTACAGTAGCGGGTCTGTTCAGGATTTGCACCTGATTCCCTTTTAATCACTTCCCAAGAAATCGGAAAGCGAACCAATGCGGCGACAAAGGTACGACTATTTATTGTAGGAAAGAAAGAATTAATGAAATATTTCTTGAATGTAAAAAANTGTTTACAAGTTTAAAGCGCTAAGGGAGAGCGTATTTCTTGCTCTATAACATTTCTATCAGTACTTCAAGGGAGGTTTTACTGATGTCACCAAAAGAAACTCCGTCGGTGTCTTTTCAAATATGCAGGTTGAGCAATTGGCAAGGTCATCCATTTTATTTAACTGGGATTCATCATATCCCAGACATATAGATATCAGCACCTTTAGAGTAATGCCGTGGCTGACAACAAGAACTGTTCTATTTTGACAGGATGATTGCAGATGAGAGATAAAGTCTTTTGCTCTTTCGTATAATTCAGGCATTGATTCGGTGCTTTCATGATAATTTGTGTCGTCCCAATCGTCGGGAATTGGCAGGCCTTGAAGCTTGCCCAGGAATCTTTCTCTCAAACGAGTGTCTTTTAGAATCTTCATCTGGGGATACTTCGAAGCAATAATGGTTTGTGGTATCAACAGCACGTTGGAGGTCACTGGTAAAACAAACATCTATATGAAATGAGGTGGTCAGGTAGTCGGCAAGCCTATTAGCTTGGGAGATGCCTTCCGGGGTTAGTTTGCCGTGCGTTTGTCCTTGAAGAATGTGCCGTCTGTTCTCTATCGTTTCGCCATGCCTCACTAATATCAATTTCATTTCTTCCTCTTATATAAAAAATGGTGCCATCGTTCTTCGGTATAGTTCTGTCGGAGCATATCGACGCGAGCCATGATGAAGAAGAGGTCTGACAGGCGGTTCATAAATTGCAGTATTAGCGGAGGCAGTTCGTCTTCGCGGTTCAGCGTCCACAGGCGGCGTTCGCTGCGGCGTGCAATTGTCCGAGCCATGTGCAAATGGGACGAAACCAAGCTTCCTCCGGGCAGAATAAAGTAGTTGTCCTGAGCGCCTATTTGTTCGGTTAAGTCATCTATCTGCTTCTCTACGAAAGAGACAATGGTGGTGTCTAACTGATTTGGATTCTTTTCTCTGATAGTGGAAGGAGTGGCTACGTGTGACATGACTATCATGATTTCAGATTGAATCCTGAACAGCACCTCTTGCCACTCATGCTCTGTAGGAAGGAACGACCTTACGACTCCAATCATGCTGTTAAGTTCGTCAATACAGCCGTTTGCTTCGATACGGATGTTGTCTTTATCAACTCGTTGTCCACCATGTATCCCTGTTTTACCCTTGTCACCTCCTCTTGTGTAAATCTTCATTTCAGTTAATTATATAGTTCAAATAAATCTTCCATTTCAGCCCAATAGATATGGGTATAACCTGCTATTGCGTTTTTGTATCGTAACAGCTTCGTATCTACAGGCTTCTTTTTAGCATTATATTGTTGGGCTATGCTTTTTCCTTCACCATCGGCATGCGAATAGTGGAATTCATGTCCTTTCACAGTTAATCCATTATAACTAAAACTACGGTACCCCAACTTCAGCTTCATATCTTTCATGGAGGCTTTTTGCGGGAATATCCCTACCATTGGATATTCCTGCCCGTCTTTATCGGCAATGGAAGATGAAAGGTACATCATGCCTCCACATTCGGCGAGCAATTTGCCTCCTCCATCAACATAGTCGCTGATGCTTTTATGAAGTTCTTTGTTGCTGCTGAGTTGTTCTAAAAACAATTCGGGGTATCCGCCGGGGAAATAAACAAAATCAGCTTCGGGCAGACACTTATCCTTTAATGGGCTAAAGAAGGTAATATCGCCTCTTCTTTTCAGATATTCGATGTTTTCATGATACATAAAGTTGAAGGCTTCGTCTGATGCAACAGCAATTTTTGCCATTGATGACGCTGTCTTTCGTTGAGGCTCTTGCACCATTGACGTGTCAACATGCATTCGGGTAGATGTTAATAATTCATCCAGATTAATATGTTTTTCTATTAAAGAAGCTGCTTTGTTTGCGAAATCATCAAACAGGTATTCCTCTCCTAAACTTAGCCCCAAATGACGGGAAGGGATTTCAATCTCCGCATTCTTAGGTAAATAACCGAATGATTGAATGCCAACATCCTCACATGCCTGTTCTAAAAAGGCATAATGGCTTTCCGAACCAACGAAATTGAATATGACTCCAATTAGATTGATTTCCTTATCGAAGTTTTTGAATCCATACAATAGCGGAGCAACCGAATAAGCTGTTGATTTTGCATTTACAACTAAAACAACCGGAAGCCCTAATGCTTTTGCTATTTCCGCGCTGCTTCCTTTCATTTTATCATAGCCGTCGAACAAGCCCATTACACCTTCTGTAACACAAACATCATTCGACACCGCATATCTGACATAAAGACCTCTGACGTGCTCTTCGGAAGACAAGAACAAGTCCAGATTGATAGACTTGTTTCTCGATGCCATATCATGATACTTCGTATCTATGTAATCAGACCCACACTTAAAAGGTTGTACTTTCAGTCCTCTGTTCTTCAGAGCCTTCAGTAATCCTAAAGTAACCGTAGTCTTTCCCGAACCGGAATGGGGAGCAGCGAGCAAAAAACTTGAGATTTCTCTCATTCATTTTCTTGTTTGAACGGGGCAAAGATACAGAAAAGATTTTGGAAGCGGGAAATCAAAGGCGGAGGCTGGCAGCGCCTCTATTCCACGATTTTGAGGAATTTGTCAGTTATGATTGAGGAAAATTGAGCAATTAATACTACCTTTGCGGCTGATTTTGGTGTCACAATTCCGCATCTTCGGAAAAGTGATGAAAAGGGAATCAGGTGCAAATCCTGAACAGACCCGCTGCTGTAAGCTCCGCCAAAGTCTTTGAACAATACTCAATACCACTGTTCGGCAACGAATGGGAAGGACGTTCAAAGACGGAGTAAGTCAGAAGACCTGCCAAAATAATAGTTGTAAAGCTTTCGAGGATTAAGGCTAAAGAACAAACACATTTCAAGTAACTTATTCGCATAAGTTTTCTGTTAAAGGCACTACTTGCCCGGTTTGTTTTGGAAAGAGTCCTAATTCATGATATTTAATTAGTTAAATATTAATTGAGAATGAGATTCTTATTTATCTTTATTACATTGATAAGTTTGCTTCCGATTGGTTTGCATGGACAAAACAAAGTCTTTATCTCGGGGGAGATAAAAGACGAAAAAGGTACCCCCATACCATTAGCATTAATAGCCATTGAAGGGACAACTATTGGAACGTATTCAAGCGATAAAGGGGCATACACTCTCGAATTGTTGCCCGGCAAATATAAGATTGTTATTTCTTCCGTTGGTTATAAGACTCAGAATACAGAAATTACGGTTCAAGCCAATAAAAAGCAGGACTTCGTATTGGAAGAGAATATGGTAACCCTCGAAGGAGTTACTGTTTATGGTAAGAGCCAGGTGCAACAAATACGGGAGAGCTCATTTGCTGTCAATGTGCTGAAAATCGGAGAAACATTGCATAACACCTCAGCCAATCTGAATAATATAGTAGGCCGTACCACAAGTGTGCGTGTTCGTGAAGAAGGCGGCGTTGGTTCAGACTTCGACCTTTCCATCAATGGAATGTCCGGCAATTCGGTTCGTTATTTTTTGGATGGAATGCCATTGGATACCAAAGGTAGCGGTGTGTCGCTGGCAAATCTGCCAATTAATATTATAGACCGGATTGAGATTTACAAAGGGGTTATACCTGCCAGTCTGGGAA
>JGI24709J26583_10002630_pt1 | contig 14636 bp, 10 predicted proteins | sample BioPla2DNA1_FD_26583 | JGI IMG/M metagenome (IMG submission 26583) | reverse complement strand
GCTAAATCACCAATACAAAATTGTTTAAGTGGTTGTTTTCAGGAGCGAGTGGGAATAATATATCCTCACATAATGGTAACCAGTTGCACAGAACTTGATAGGTTTAATCATATAGAATTCAGCTTACCTTTATTGATAAGGTAAGCTGATTTTTTCTCAAAAATACCCGAATCGAATATATATATAATCTTAATTCTAACGCTTTAAATCCTCAATTGCAGGATTATTAAGCAATTTACCATGATAATCAAACCTTGAACCATGACAAGGACAATCCCAACTTAGTTCATCTGGATTCCATTCCAACTGACAGCCTAAATGAGAACATCTAGTCGAAACAGTGAAAATTTTCCCTTCCTCATTTTTATATATTCCTACCTTTTCACCATCATATTCTACAATTCCACCATGTCCACAGGGTATCTGAGAAATCTCCTCATCAGGAATTTTAAAAATTCCAGCAGATAAGCCTTTTACAGCCTTAATTGTATCCTCTGCTAATTGCTCTGCAGATGCAGACAGATTAAATCGTTGCGGTGAAAATACAGGATAAGGGTGCGGATTCCCTTTAATTAATTCTGAAATTACCTCAGCCGAAACCATAGAGCTTGTCATACCCCATTTCTGAAAACCAGTCGCAACAAAAATATCAGGGCTTGATGATGAAAACTGACCAATATAAGGTATTCCATCAATGGGCATACAATCCTGTGCTGACCAATGTGCAACCTCATTGCTTCCCGGAAAATACTCTTTTATCCTCGAACGCAGTAAATCATACTTTCCTCCTGACGAATTTTCACCCGTACGATGACCCCCACCCCCAACCAACAGATAATTTCCACTATTGCGAAATGACAGCCCGTCTTCATCAATTCCACGATACATTCCATTAAGCTGAGGAGCATTTTCCAATGCGATTACATAAGAACGCTCTTGGTGCATTCTCAAGAAATAATATCCTGGTGCATTTATAAATGGGAAATGAGTAGCTATGACTATTTTTTCAGCCAATACAACCCCATTTTCCGTAATTAACTTCTTACCCTCAATGGCCTTTACCTTTGTATTCTCATAAACCTCAAGCTGTTCAGATATCGCCTTCAGAAATTTAAGTGGATGAAACTGTGCCTGTTTTGAATATTTAAGTGCGATAGAAATATCAAACGGCAAATTTGAATCCTTTGTAAGCTCCGCTTGAACACCCAGCTTTTGAGCAGCTGTAAATTCATCCTCCAGCTGTTTCATGCCGTTTCGGGAATAAAGATATGCATCACATTCCTCCAGCATACAATCAATTCCCTCTTCCGTTACAATTCTAAAATACTTATCAATTGCCTTCTTATTTGCATTCACATACTGCAAAGCCTTTTCTTCTCCAAATTTCTGTATTAATCTGTCGTAAATCACCCCATGCTGAAATGTAATTTTAGCAGTTGTATTACCTGTCTGACCACTCCCGATTCTATCTGCCTCTAGTATAACACACGATATCCCACTCTTTTTCAGAAAATAGCCAATTAAGATACCTGCCATACCTGCCCCGATAATTGCAATATCGGTTTTAATATTAGAACTAAGGCTTTCTCTCTCTGCAATCTGAACATCCTTTTTCCATATGGATTCCATAATAAATCCTCCATTCTTTAACTTATCTATACAAACAGTATTTCCTAACCTTTTCTATTTAACCATAAATATCTTTTGTTTTTTGCTCTGTTATTGATCCTGTCTGCTAAATTCAAGGGCTCTGCTTCCTTTCACAAAATCGTTTAACAAAATTAGAGATTACACGCTTATCAATAATGTAATACCATTCTCTCAAGTTGAAATTTTATCCCCCTTATCCTGCACTTATAAAAACAAAACCAGCTCTGTATAGCACAAAGCTGGTTTTATTTTAATTTCTACCTAATTACGGAATAACATTTCCTAAAATATCTATTCCCAAACCTTTAATTGCATTTGCAACAAGTCCAGCAACAGCCTTAGCACCAGTTTCAGTAAAGTGAGTCATATCCGAAGAACCTGTTGAGCACATATAATATGAATATGCCTTATCATAGCCAATACTGTTGTAATGCTTAACCATTAAGTCATTTAAGTCAATATAAGGAACCTTGTAATATACCGCCAGTTTCTTTACAGAATCCGTATAATTTGAATAACTGCTTACAAAAGTCCCATTGCTATAATTCTTCAAGCTGAGTGTCGGAGTAATCAGAATTGGTGTTGCACCCTTTGAAAGTGCTCCTTCAATATATTTTGCCATATAGAACTCAAAGCTGCCTTCCGTACCCGGAACAGTACCACAAGTAGGTGCATAGCGTTCTGCATTGTTATAAGCGGCATCGTTAATTCCAAACTGCACTAAAAGATAATCTCCCGCCTGAATCTGATTCAAAATAGTATCAAGTCTGCCATTATCATAGAATGACTTAGAGCTTCTTCCAGCAATCGCATGATTGGAAAACTTTACGCTATCCTTAAAATAATCACCTAAGAATGCTCCCCAACCCTGCTGTGGTGCGTAGCTTTCACGATAGGTTTGAACAGTGGAATCTCCTGCAATGTAAATAGTTACATCGCCATCTCCTGTCACAGGTGGATTTTCCTCAAGAGCATAAGCCTCTGCAATCGGTTCATCAGTCCGTTCAAGCATTAGATAATCAATATTAGGTCCACCCTCTGCTATCAAGGAAGTCATACGAATAATATTCTCCCCTGACTTCAAAGGAAGAACTATTCCTCTTTCCTCCCACTTTGTCCATGCAGTAGTGGGCAAGAATGGCTGTATCCAATAATCAGCATCATTATTAACTTCAATTTTCATCCTTCGGTCATTAGCACTACCATTTGCTATACGGAAGGTGCATAGGTAATTGCCATCTGATGGAACATTCACATGCCATTCAATAAAGCTGCCTATCCTATTATCCAAATTCAAATATGCATCAGACACAAATCCCGCATTAATGCTTTCCTCAACACCGCTGTTATATGCCTGGTCCACTGCATAATAAACTCGGTTACCTGTTTCAACAGCCTCAATATTATTTCGTTTAATCAAGAAATCACTTAACGCCCTACAATCCGCAGCTGTTATGCTGGTATCCATGTTAATATCAGCACTACGGCTTTGTTTTCTTGTTATGTTGCTGTTAATCAACACCCTTTTGAGGATTGCTAAATCCATAGCATTAACAGCACCATCACCATTAAGGTCACCAAGTGCAGCATTATCAGAAGCCCTAACCGTTTTCTCCAATACCCATGTCTGACAAGCATGACCATTGCGTTCCCATTGCTGAACATTTGCACCCGAAGTAGTGTCAGCGCTTACAACCTCAACTGCACTTGCATCATTAGTTGTCTTAGTAGCAATAATATAGCCACCGTTTTCCTGCTTGATAAACTTAAACAACTGTGCATCACATGCTGTGTCACTCCAGATACCTACATTTACACCATTTTCAGCACTGGCATATGCAACATCTAACAAATAACTGCCATTTCCGGCACAACTGTAAATTCTGTAATATCCATCTCCAGCAGATTCTGCTCTCCAGAGTGATAAACCAGCATTAATACCTGTTGGCTGTGCCTGTACTACATTTGTACCATCAGCTGCATTATCTGCAAGACTTAAATAAAGCCCACTGTTTACATTCTTTAGCATGAAGGTAATATCTTCAGAAATCTCACTTCCTGTCTCCTTGTCGTCTGTATTATCCCAAACTATCTGAGATGCTGCAATTTCAGCAAGCTTCATAGCCCCCTGACGATTAGGATGCAGTGTATCGCCACTCATGTATAAATTATTAGTTGCTTCCTGTCCGATTAATTTACAATAGTTAAGGAAAGGAACAAAAAGGTCAATAACCTGAACATTTTCTGCAGAACCAATAGCATCAAGCTGAGAGGAGAACCAGCGCCCTGTTAAATTAGGATTATTCGTAACATCTCCAGCACGACCCTGTTGTTTAACAAGAATAACCTTCATTCCCTTAGCCTTTGCCTTTTGTACCATATTTGTAACAACTTGTGTATATTCGTCCTTATTTGAATAATTTGTATCATTGATGCCAATAGAGATTATGTAGATATCTCCCTTTTTTCCGTACTTAAGAATTGGCTCAAACTGTCCAGCACTTACAAACCCTGCTGCATACTGCCCACTTGCAGCCAAATTACGCACCTGCCATTTAGAAGTGTCAATATACTGGTCAAAAACCTGTCCCCAACCTGCCTGTACACTGGTATCCTTAGGATAATAATTGCAAACGGTTGAGTCACCACAGAACCATATAGTAGGTGGCAACTGTGTATCAGAGGATACCCATTCAATATCCAATGCGCTCATAGTATGAGCATAGCCTGCCTTACCATCAGTTGCCATGATATTAAGCTGACCATCTGTGATAGGAATAAGAATAGTATCCCTTGCATTATTTCCTGTCATATTAATAATCTGAAGCACGCCCTCAGCAGCGATAGAGGTTCGTGTAGTATCGCCAAGCGTAACAGTCACACGATAAAGACCATTTGGCAAATCAACATTAAATGTATTTGAATAACTTGTGTCAGTAAACTGCACTGCGTCACTCAATGCACCACTGCCAGACGCAGATACATTTTTCACCTTAGATGGATTTGCAAAGCCATACCCCAAAGATGGGCTGTAAGCGGTAGATGCACTAACACCGATATACCCAGATGCAGTACCACCCCCACCAAAATCAAAGTGATAACTTGCAACAGCAGCAGATGCAGTTGTTTTTGTAAAGATATTGCCTAAAAGAGCAGGAAACACCATTGCAACCACAAGGTATATACTTATAAAACGCTTAATAAAATATGCTTTCATAACATTCCTCCTTTAAAAATACTGCTTTTCAACATTGGCTAATTTGTCTATCCCGATTCTTATAATTATCTACCTGTTTTGTAAGAAACACTTTATTCTGCCTTATTTGCATCTTGACACTATAATCCAACTACATTATACCAGTTTATTGAAACCAATATTAATATTATTTTAATTTAAATAATAAATAGATAACTATTTTCTACATTGTCCTGATTGCTGCTCTGTTGCCCTATGGTGAATTTTTATGCCCAGCCTTTTCCTTCAAACAAAATTGAACATATTAACCTGTTGTTATATATAAACCAACAAAATAACTCCTACTTGACATATATTCAAATTTGTATTAATATATTATTGAGCAGACTATGCGATAGCGTGAACGCTTTAGTTCACGAGGAAAGTCCGAGCATCATAGAGCAGGGTAGCTGTTAACGACAGCCGAGGGCGACCTTAGGGCAAGTGCAACAGAAATATACCGCCATGCATTTTGCATGGTAAGGGTGGAAAGGCGAGGTAAGAGCTCACCGGAGTACAGGTAACTGTACTGCCATGTAAACCCTACCTGATGTAACGTCTATTGGTGCAATTCATCATAACACTTGCTCGGTGGATGAATTGTAATGACGGCTAGAGCCTTATGGCGACATAAGGCGTAGATAAATTATCGCACACGACAGAACTCGGCTTATCGGTCTGGTCACTATAAAAGTCTTTTTCACTTGAAAAGGACTTTTATTATATTACTTTTTGAGATTGGATGTAATTATGAAAAAAATAATTTTCTTCCTGTTGATTACAATACTAACAATCCCCCTCTTTGCCTGCGACAACAAAAACAATTTCTCAAGCAATTTACAATTAGTAGAGGCGATTACATATTCCCCTTTGGAGAATATAGCAATCGATATCCCTACCGAATACAAAGAGGAGATGGGCAATTACGGTATCCTTACTTATAAAAAAAATAATGCAAGTATAATTGTAACCTCAGAGCCTACTAAAAAAACTGATGATGATGTTGCTGCTTATGGGCATTACGCATTAAAGCAATATTCAGACACATTTGATAAATTATCAGATATTGAGGAGATTTATTTTGAAGTCAATGGACTTCAATGCAAGGTCAATCAATTTAAATACATTATCTATGGAGAAGCGGGAGAGATGGACGATATTGAAAGATACTGCTATGTGGGCTATATTGTAAAAGATGGAACAGCCTATATTATTTCATGCGTCTCAACTGTTCCCACCTTTGAATATAACAAAATCGGTTTTGAACAAGCTGTAAAGAGCTTTAGATTTATCGACTGATTTGAATACAATTTTCAACATAAAAACAGCTACCACTTAAATTAATGGTAGCTGTTTGTTTTTTTATTCGTCCAATGCCTTTCGCATACTTGAAACCAACTCTGAAACCTTTTCAATAGCATTTTCGCCATGCTCGCCGATTAGCTTTACAATTGCACTTCCGACAATCACACCATCACAGTATCTGCTCATTACTTTTGCCTGTTCAGCATTGGAAATACCAAATCCAACTGCACATGGTATGCTGGTATATTTTTTTATAGTCCCAAAAAACTCATCAAAGTCCGTATCAAATTTTGAACGCATTCCTGTTACACCTGTTGAAGAAACGCAGTACAAAAATCCTGTTGCATCCTTTGCAATTTTATCTATACGGTCAGCAGAGGTCGGTGCAACAAGGCTGATTGAATGCTTACCATATTTATCAGCAGCGCCCTGTATTTCGTCTCTTTCCTCATATGGCATATCGGGTACAATTACTCCATCTATTCCATGTTCATCACATAGCTTAAAAAACCTCTCTGTCCCGAAACGGTAAATTGTATTCAGATACATCATCATAAGAAGTGGCATATCCGTTTGATTCCGAAGTCTGCTTACCATTTCAAATACACCTCTTAGCGTCGTTCCGCCAGCTAATGCTCTTTCGCTTGCATTCTGAATTACAGGTCCTTCTGCAACAGGGTCTGAAAAAGGAATTCCAAGCTCAACTATGTCTACACCAGCCTTTTCCATCGCAAGAACTGCCCTTTCTGTTGTTTCATAGCCACCATCTCCAGCTGTTATAAATGCAATTAATGCTTTTTTATTCTGGGCTTTGAGATTTTCAAACTTTGCATCTATCCTATTCATTGATATTAACCCCCCTGTATCTTGCAATCTGATAAACATCCTTATCCCCTCTACCCGAGAGATTTATTACAAGTATTTTATCCTTCGCCATTTCAGGTGCAATTTTTCTTACTGCTGCAACAGCATGTGCAGACTCAATCGCTGGGATAATTCCCTCTGTTTTTGAGAGATATTCAAAGGCCTGTACTGCCTCTTCATCAGTTATACCGATATATTCAGCCCTGCCTGTTTTATAAAGATTAGCATGCTCAGGTCCTATTCCGGGATAATCCAAACCTGCTGAAATAGAATAAACTGAATCAATCTGACCTTCATCATTTTGCAAGAACAGCGACTTCATTCCATGAAAAATTCCTGTACTTCCCTTTGCAATTGTAGCAGCATGCAGCTTTGTGTCAATGCCTTTTCCAGCCGCCTCAACTCCTACTAGTCTTACACCTTCATCAGAAATGAAGTCATAGAACATACCCATTGCATTAGAACCTCCACCCACACAAGCAATAACACAATCAGGTAACTTACCCTCCATTTCCATAAGTTGACGCTTTGTTTCCTCACCAATAATCTTCTGGAAATCCCTTACCATCATAGGATATGGATGTGGTCCCATAACAGAACCTATCAGATAATAGGTGGTTTCTACATTAGTTGCCCAGTCACGCATAGCCTCATTGATTGCATCCTTAAGTGTTCTTGTTCCGCTTTTTACACCAGTTACCTTTGCACCAAGCAACTCCATACGATAGACATTAAGCGCCTGTCTATCCATATCCTCTTCTCCCATGAACACTTCACATTCAAGTCCTAATAACGCTGCCGCAGTTGCAGTTGCAACACCATGCTGTCCAGCACCTGTTTCAGCAATAACACGCTTTTTACCCATCTTTTTTGCAAGCAAAGCCTGACCCAAAACATTATTAACTTTGTGAGAGCCCGTATGGTTTAAGTCCTCACGCTTTATATAAATTTTAGCACCACCCAAGTCTTCTGTCATTTTTCTTGCGAAGTAAAGCATTGACGGACGCGATGCATAGTTTTTATAAAGCTCTGTTAATTCGCTTTTAAACTCCTCATCATTTCTATAAAACTCATATGCCTTTTCTAGCTCACAAACTGCATTCATAACGGTTTCAGGAACATATTGACCACCAAATTCACCAAACCTGCCCTTTTTTACCAACATAAATCACTCCAGTTTCATCTTATTAAATTCATAAGCCTCTCTATTTTTTTTCTATCCTTAAAGCCATTTGTTTCTATTCCACCTGAAATATCAACCCCATATGGCTTTACTGTTTCAATTGCTTTAATTATATTGTCCTCGTTAAGTCCACCCGCCAGAAAAAACGGTGTTTTTATTTTTGTGTTGCTGATTATATTCCAATCTGCAACCCTTCCCGTTCCACCATATTGCCCCTCCATAAAGCTGTCAAGCAATATAGTGTCAACTCCTAAACTGTCAGCAAGAGCAATATCCTCACTGCCGCGAACTCTTACAGCCCTCCATATTTCTGCGTCAATTGTATTGCTTATTTTTTCAATGTAGTTATTGTCCTCATCTCCATGAAGCTGATATACATTAAGGCCCACCTCATCAACGACCCTTTTTATATACTCAATAGATTGATTTACAAACACTCCAACCTTTTGTATATAAGAGCTGAGATTCTTACTCAAAGCCTTTGCCTGTTCAATTGTAACTGTTCGTTTAGAATTTTCAGCAAAAATAAATCCAACATAGTCGGGCATGAATTCATTTGCATACTCAACATCCTCATCCCGCCTTAAACCACATAGCTTTACTATCATAAGCCATCCCTCAATTGTCGCATGGTCTCAGCTATATTCTCACTTCTCATAAATGTCTCACCAATCAAAACAGCGTCCGCACCATATGATTTTACACTTTTCATATCCTCATTATCAGCAATTCCACTTTCTGATACGACAACACAATGCTCCGGAATTTTCTTTGCAAGCATTTTAGTTGTATCAAGGCTTACCTCAAAGGTTTTTAGATTGCGATTATTTATTCCAACTATCTTAGGATTTGCATGTAAAACACTTTCAAGCTCCTCCTCGTTATGCACCTCAAATAAGCACTCCATTCCCAAACTATCAGCTAAGTTTTTAAACCTTATAAGCGTTTGTGTATTAAGAATTGCTGCAATCAAAAGTATTGCGTTCGCACCAATTACTCTTGCCTCATGAATTTGGTACTCATCAAAGATAAAATCCTTACGAAGTATCGGTAAATTAACATTTTTCCTTATATCAGAAAGGTAGGAGCTGCTGCCTTGAAAATAAAACTCCTCCGTCAAGCATGAGATTGCATTTGCTCCCGATTGTTCATACTGCTTTGCTATTTCGACTGGCTGAAAATCCTCTCTTATCACAGATTTTGAAGGAGATGCCTTTTTCACCTCTGCAATAACTGAAAGCGTATCTTTTTTCAATGCGTCATAAAGGCTGATTACCGGTCTGGCAGTTTCTTCTGCCATCCTACACATCTCATCCCTTGAAATTTTTCTTATTTCTCGCTCCAGTTGCTCCTTTCTTTTTGCAACAATTTTATCTAAAATCATAACTACACCTCACTGTTCGTAGCAACAATAAACTCATTCAGTTTTGCATAAGCCTTGCCACTATCAATAGTTTCCTGAGCAAGCTCAACTCCCTCTTTTATTGAACCTGCCTTTCCGCATACATATAAAGCACATGCCGAATTGATTACAACTATATCCCGTTTTGCACCATGTATTTCGCCCTTTAGGATTCCAAGAGTTATTTTTGCATTCTCATCAGGAGTACCTCCAACAATTTCCTCCTTATCAGCAAGCTTTAACCCATAATCCTCTGGATTTATCACATACCCTTCAATTCTGCCATCATTAACTTCACATACAGAGGTTGTAGCCGATATTGAAACCTCATCAAGATTGTCATTTCCATAAACAACCATAGCACGCTTAATTCCCACATTCATAAGTACCTTCGCCATTGGTTCAAGCAAAGCCTTATCATAGGTTCCAAGCACAATATAATCAGTGAATGCAGGATTTGCAAGCGGACCTAAAATATTAAACACACTCCTTATTCCCATTTCACGCCTTGCTGTTGCAACAAACCTCATTGAGCCATGATAGTTCTGTGCAAATAGGAATGATAGTCCCACCTTATTTATAAGCCTTTCTGCTACCTCAGGAGTTGATGTAATCTTAATTCCTAAACTCTCAAGCACATCTGCTGCACCACTTTTACTTGACACGCTTCTGTTTCCATGCTTAGCAACAACTGCTCCTGCTGCTGATACTACAAATGAGGCTGTTGTCGAAATATTAAAGCTGTTTGCCAAATCTCCACCTGTCCCAACTATGTCAACAGCCGATTCACAGCCCCTAACCCTTGTCGCCTTTTTTCTCATTCCCTTTGCAAAACCTGTTATTTCGTCAATCGTTTCACCCTTCATTCTAAGAGCAGTAAGGAATGAACTTATTTGTGAATCAGTTGCCTCTCCATTCATAATACAGTCCATTGCCTCTATCGACTCTTGTTCTGTAAGGTCAATTCTATCAACAACCCTTGCAATATATGGCTTTAATGCCACCTTAGGAATATCGGAAACATTCTTTTTCATTTCAATAGGTTTTACACTGATGTCATCGACTAATTTCAGAAAATTGCTTATAATTGCACTTCCTGTATTTGTCAGAATTGATTCAGGATGAAACTGCAAGCCAAATGTTAAATGCTCAACATGTTCAACTGCCATAACCTGTTCACTTGAATCCCTTGAAATAATCTTTAAACAGTCTGGTATGCACGAACCATCGGCTATGAGAGAATGATACCTTGCTGCCTTGATTTTATCAGGAAAATTTCTGAATATCTTTGACTTTGTGTCAATGCTTATATCAGACGCTTTCCCATGCATCAGTTCAACAGCTTTAACAATACTTCCGCCAAATGCCTCAACAATGGACTGATGCCCCAAGCAAACACCAAGTATAGGTATTTTACCACTGAATTTTTTTACAACATCAACGGAAATTCCAGCATCCTTCGGATATCCCGGCCCTGGAGAAATGACAATCGCCTTTGGCATAAGCCTTTCTATTTCCTGAATAGAAATCTCATCATTTCTGTAAACCTGAACATTAGAATACAACTCCCCGATTATCTGATAGAGATTGTATGTGAATGAATCGTAATTATCAATAATCAAAATCATAGCTTAGCCGCCTCCATAATTGCATTTATCATTGCCAATGCCTTATTCTTAGTTTCAGTAAATTCTTTTTCAGCTACAGAATCAGCAACAATTCCGGCACCAGCCTGAACATAAGCCTTGTTATTCTTAAATAAAACTGTCCTTATGGCTATACAAGTATCTATATTCCCATCAAAAGAAAGATAACCAACTGTTCCTCCATAAAGTCCACGCTTATGCTTTTCAAACTCATCAATCAACTCCATCGCCCTTACCTTAGGCGCTCCCGAAAGTGTTCCCGCTGGTAATACTGCCATTAACGCATCAAGGGCATTTTTTTCATCTCTTAATTCACCCTTTACATCGGACACAAGGTGCATAACCTTTGAATAGCGTTCAGTCTGCATAAAGCCTGTAACCTCAACCGAACCAAACTTGCATACCTTTCCGATATCATTCCTGCTTAAATCAACAAGCATTGTATGCTCTGCTCTTTCCTTTGGGTCAGCGTTAAGTATAGCCTCCAACTTTGCGTCCTCCTCTTCGTTTGCACCCCTGTAAATTGTACCTGCAATAGGCTTTGTCTTGACTATTCCATCAGTTACATTGACAAGCATTTCTGGCGATGCTCCTGCAATGTGATAATCAGGAGTTTTGAAATAATACAAGTACGGTGATGGATTTGTTGCTCTTAGCATACGATAAACATCAAAGCTGTCAGGTGGATTATCTATTTCAAAACGTTGAGACAGCACAATCTGGAATATATCACCATTTACTATATATTCCTTTGCCCTTTCAACAGTATCCATAAATTCTTCCTTAGTTACATTTGAATTTACCTTTAACTCGCCATATTCCTTTCTCTCACGCCTTTCAGGTACATATGACAAAATCTTATCTGCAATCTGCCTTGCACGCTTTTTTGCACTTTCATACTGCTCATCAATATTGCCATCACTTTTTATATTTAATATAATAACTACCTTGTTACTGAGGTGGTCAAAGGCTATAATTTCATTATACAAAAATAAATGACAATCAGGCATTCCGATATCATCCTCTGGAATATTCACAAGCCTTTTCTCAATATATCGAACTGTATCATAACCAAAATATCCGATAAGTCCACCCATCAGATTTGGTCGGTTCAATAATTTTGGAGTCCTGTTTTCATCCATTATCTTTGTTAGAAAATAAATCGGATTATCTATTTCAGTTTCATTACTTCCATTTTCCGTTTTAACAACAGCAGTATTCCCACAAATGCTTATTTCCATCTCAGGATTTATTCCAATAAATGAATATCGACCCCATTTCTCCTTACTGCTAACACTTTCAAGTATAAAGCTGTTTTCCTCACCCTCACTTAAGGCATTGTAAATATGCACAGGTGTCAGAGTATCGGATAAAAAATCATAAAAAACAGGAACAAGCCTATACTCCTTTAAATATTCCTTAACCTCATTAACGCTTGGATAAATCATGAAAATCCCTCCTGAATTATAGTTTAGCTTTTATTTTTACAAACAAAAAAGACCTATCCTCCCAAATGGGACGATAGGTCTCGTGGTGCCACCCAAATTCAAAAATAGTATAAGTATAAAAAAATACACTATTTTCCTCAATCAGATACGCAACTTAAAGCTTATACAAAGCTAAAAGTATCAATATCCTACCCTTGTAACGTAGGGTTTACGGCAATGGATACTCAGAAAAAACTTTTCACCATGCTTCTCACAAATCCATTCATCAGTCAGCGTATGTATCAACCTCTCACCAATGGTCAACTCTCTGTGACACCGTTTTGACGATTACTTGCCTTTGCTCGTCGAATTTCATATATTGCATTTAATTCACTTACATTATATGCATAATATTTTAATTTGTCAAGTACTTTTAAAAATATTTTTTTACTAATTCATGATACAATACCCTAAAATTCATGATACAATACCCTAAAACCTTTACTGCTTTTCCTTTTTTAAATCATAATCATCAAGAAAAGAATGCGTTTCTCCATCCTTATGATAGCTTATGATTGTTTCCAGATTAACATTACATACGCTTTTGAATATGTTCTTGTCAATAAATTTACTTGTTTGTCTAAAGTTTTTTATAAGCATTTTCATTTCCTGACGCTTTGAAATATTCTCATCTTCATTCTTCGCACAATTTTCAGTAAATCGGCAGGCACATTGTAAGAATTGCAAATCATTGTATTTCGCCCATGAGATAATTTCAGCCTCCTTAACACAATACAAAGGGCGAATAAGCTCCATTCCCTCAAAATTTGTGCTATGTAGCTTTGGCATCATGGTTTTCATCTGCCCACTATACAGCATACTCATTAATATTGTTTCTATCACATCATCAAAATGATGTCCTAAAGCTATCTTATTACAGCCCAAATCCTTTGCATTTTTATAAAGATGCCCCCTCCTCATTCTTGCACATAAATAGCAGGGACTCTGTTCAATATCTGCTACAATATCAAATATCTGCGTTTCAAAAATTCGTATCGGTATATTCAAAATCTTTGCATTATCGATAATCCTCTGCCTATTATCCTCATTATATCCAGGGTCCATTACCAAAAACTCTAATTCAAAAAAAAACTTGCGATGCCTTTGCAACTCCTGCATGCATTTTGCCAAAAGCATTGAATCCTTGCCACCGGATATGCAGACAGCTATTTTATCGCCCTCCTGTATAAGCTGATACTCCTTTATACCCTCAATAAATTTGCACCATATTGTTTTATGATACTTCTTAACTATACTTCTTTCTATCTCCTGATATCTTTCCATTAAGGTCCTCCGGTTTTATTTTATATAAACTTAATCTTGTGGATTAAATCCACAAGATATTTCCTATATTTCATATCTAATAAGTAGATTATTGCACCCAAATAACCTATATAAGTATATTTATTTTCATCCCCTTTGTCAAGTACTTTAATTTGCTTCATATAATTTTCTATGGTATTGACAAAATAAAAAAAATGTGATATATTTAATAAGCAAAGTTTTCTAGGGTTCCGTAATAGAAATATTAGTCAGGTCCAAGAGAAAACACACAAGAATACTTGTGTACACGGTGGGATAAAAGCCTAGGAGTCAACTTACTCCTATGGCTTTTTTAGTTTGAGGAGGGATTTTTATTTCAAGCTTAATTCTTACTACAATCTTAACAAGCTCAGTGGATTGCTTCAATCCTATTGCAATTACTCAGCAATTTGTCTTGCAGGGCATGGTGAAAAAGCCAAAGCATATATGGTTCTTTATTTTAGCGACAGGCATTACAAATTTCCTTAGTGGAGTGCTTGTGTATTACGGCTTGGTTGCAATTGTGGGGAAATATGTTAAAGCATTTATGAAAAATTACAGA
>JGI24709J26583_10002626_pt1 | contig 14649 bp, 9 predicted proteins | sample BioPla2DNA1_FD_26583 | JGI IMG/M metagenome (IMG submission 26583) | reverse complement strand
TGGGGGGACGGAGACGTTCAGCCCGCATGGGTTGAGCCGCCATTCATACCCGGGCATGAATTTATAGGTATCATTGCCTATGTGGGTAAGAATGTGAAGGGCTTTAAGGTTGGGGAGCGCATAGCTGTTGATCAGATAGCCCCCTGCCGTGAATGCCGTTTCTGCAAAAGCGGTCAATACTGGATGTGTCAACCCCATAAGATCTATGGCTTTTTCAAGGATTATTGCGGGGGATTGGCAGAGTATGTCCGGATACCCGTCAAAAACTCGGAGATACATAAGGTTCCTAATGATATGCCACTGGAGGCTGCCCTGCTTATAGAACCCTATGCCTGTTCAAAGCATTGTGTAGACAGGGCGCAGATTCAGTGTGAGGATATTGTAGTGCTGTCAGGCGCCGGAACACTGGGCCTGGGCATGGTGACCTATGCAAAGATGCGTCACCCCAAAAAGCTCATCGTTCTGGATCTGAAAGATGAAAGGCTTGAAAAGGCAAAGGAATTTGGAGCCGATATCGTTTGGAATCCATCAAAGGTCAATGTTGTAGAGGAGATCATGAAGCTGACCGACGGGTATGGGTGTGATGTCTATATCGAAGCTACAGGTCACCCGTCATCGGTTATTCAGGGGATGCAGATGATACGCAAGCTGGGAAGGTTTGTTGAGTTTTCGGTATTCTCACAACCCACATTGCTGGATTGGTCCATTATTGGTGACCGTAAGGAACTGGATGTTCTGGGTTCCCACCTGAGCCCCTATTGCTATCCCTTTGTCATAGAGAATATTGCATCCGGCAAACTTAAGACCGACGGAGTGGTTTCCAAAACCTTCTCCATTGAAGAATGGGAAAAGGCCTTTGAATATGCCTCGGGCAAGTACGGTGATCTGAAAGTCGCCATTGTATTTTAGGATTGATTCAGAATTCCTGGTTTGCCGGTAGCTTTAACCAGTCATCTGGTAGTAACCGGCACACGAACGTACAGGCTGCCGGTGAGGCAGCCTGTTTTGTGGTATTATAACTTATGTGTAGAAGGAGAAGAGTAAGGGAGCGGCGGAGGGTATCAGGAAAACCCATTCAGATCGCGTAATCAAGGATTTATCAGGATTTTAGAACGGAGGTCCGCATGTATAGAGCAATAATTGTTGATGATGAGGAACTGGTATGCAAAGGTCTGAGAAAATATTTTGACTGGAGCAAACACAATATCCAGATACTTTCTGATTTCCCGGATGGGCAGAAAGCGTACCAGTTTGTGCAGGAAAACCCAATAGACCTCCTGGTAACCGATGTTCGCATGCCCCATATGGATGGCATAACACTGGCAGGTCATGTCAAGGAGCTTTATCCCGATGCAAAGATAATCTTTGTAAGCGGTTATGATGATGTTGCCTATCTTAAGAACGCCTTAAAAGTGGATGCTATAGACTATATTCTTAAGTCCATTGATCTTAATGAACTGGAGGAGACGGTCAGCCGTGTTGTTAAGATTATGGATACTGAGAACGCACGGAAAAAAGAATTGGCGGAGATGGAAGAACTGCTGAATCAAAGTTTTCCGCTTCTACAGGAAAGGCTGCTCTTAACGCTCATCAGAGACGATATTGAAGATCTTGGGAACATCAGGGAGCACATAGAGTTTTTGAATATACCCCTTGATGAAGACAGCAGATACTGTGTGCTTGTACTTCAGCTTCAGCGCTATTACAGCACATTCAGTGGCATGACGGAGCGGGAGCGGCAGCTTTTATCACTGAAGATCCAGGATGAATGCAGAAGAATAGGCAAGGAGTACGGTGAGACCATCTGCTTCAAGAGTAGGGTGGGGGAATATGTGATGATCATTTCTCTTGAAGAGGATGAGTACGAAGATAAGCTGCTTCAGATTTCTGAAAAGATCCAGACCCATATGAAGGAATACATGGACAGGCTGGTCTATATAGGCATCAGCAATATGTTTACGGGTCTGAAAAATATAAAAACCGCTTATGAAAACGCTGCAAACGCCATAAGCAAGCGTTATCTGCTTGACGACAAGCTGCAGATATCTATTGATAAATATGTAACCGATTCGGAAATGAAGGACTACAGGGAAAAAGCAAGGAAAAATCTGCTGGAATGTCTGAGTCAGGGCAATACCGAGAAGGTTACCGATGTTTTGAACGACTTGTTTGGCAGGATCAGCCAGGAGTTTGATCATAACGAGCAGCAGAATCTGATGATTTATCTGTTGCTCCTGCCTACACGAATTATTAACGATATGAAAATCAAGACCGAGAATGTTTATTCTGACCAACGCGCCATTATGGAACAGTTTTTGTGCTGCAAGGACTTTCATGAACAATGTGTTTTGATACAGAGCCTTTATACCCAGGTAGCCACAATGATGCAAAGCCTGAGTAAAACTCATTCCCATGCCATTGTTGATCAGGTGCGAAGGAAAATCGAAGAACGCTACAAGGAACAGATCTCCATAAGTACATTAGCTGAGGAGGTTTACCTGACACCAACCTACCTGTGTGTTTTGTTTAAGCAGACTACGGGCTCAACCATAAATGAATATCTGACAATGACACGGCTGGAAAAAGCAAAGCAGCTTTTGGCCGATTCAAATATTAAGCTATACGATGTCTGTTATGAGGTTGGATATTTGTCGCCGAGCTACTTTTCCCGCCTCTTTAAGAAGTATGTGGGTATTTCCCCAAGCGAATACAGGAATATGACCCTCTCTTCCAAGGAATAGGCCTTGAGGATCCACTGGAAAGGATAAATTATGCCGCAAACCAAATTGCCCAGAATCACAAGGATTTTAATGTCTATTAGCAAAATGCGCTTATCCAAACGAGCAATAATTCTGTTTGTCATAAGCGTGCTAATTCCTATAGTATTGATTTTGCGGCTATATNCCGTTTACTCGGCGAATATTGTCAAAACTGAAGTGTCTAATAATATGCAGTTGGCGGTCAGTCAGCTCAAGAACAACATTGATTACCGCTTTGAGCAGATTACCGACAGTGCGCTTGCCATCCTCAGTACGGCCTACCCCTACATTTCCAGCGGCAGCACCGACCTGCAGGAACAGATGAACGAATTTGGAGAACTCAAGCTTCTTGTGGCAGCCTTTGAGGGAAAACATATGATCAGTAAGGTACGTATGTTCGTACCTGATGAAAAGATTTATGCCAATCAGCGTGATAATTTCTACTCGCTGCTGGATCTTCATGAATTTCAGGATCCTGATAATGCCTTCGAACGGGGGGTTGTCTGGCTGGAAACCTATGGATCTCGGATCTATGAAGAAAAAGGTCTGACCAATGTCATATCCTGCCGCATGACCATATCCAGCAGGACCAATTATGATGAAATCGCCAGCGTCCTTCAGTTGGATATAGAAGAGGGTCGATTGAGTAAAATATTCACCGTGGGTATAAACTCCCATGAAGAAATCTATCTGGTGAACTCCGAGGGAGTGATACTGTCCCATCCCAACACCAATCTTGTTGGGAAGAGAGGGCTTACAGATCAGGAGCTTAATACAGTGTTGGAGATGAGCCCATCACAAGAGACCGGCAGCCTGATAACAGGAGAGTACCTTTTGGCCTTCTCAAAATTGGATGCTGTGGATTGGTTCCTTGTAATGCGGTTGCCTGCCTCAGTTATTTACGGAACCAACACATTCTCCTTCAATTTTTCCCAGGCGATTCTGATACTGGCACTGCTGCTGGTTATTGCGGTTGCTTTGATTCTGGTCTATTCCTTTGTAATTGAGAAAACAGTAAGACGAATCAATAAAGCCATCAACGAGATCAATTCCAATGGTATCGAAAAAACAGGTACCCTAATCGCCAAAGACATCAAGTCCAAGGATCCGTTGGCGGTTTTGGAGAGTAATGCCAACAAGTTGGTTGTTACGATAAAATCGCTTTTGGAGCAATCCTACCAGGCAGAACTCAAGGCCAGGGATTATCATCTGAAAGCCCTCCAGGCACAGATCAATCCCCATTTCCTGTACAACACACTGGATGCCATCAAATGGATGGTCCTCGAGGGTGTGACCGAGGATAGCGTATGGATGCTCAATGCCTTTTCGAAGTATTTTAGACTGAGCCTGAGCAAGGGCAGGGATGTTGTGAAGCTTAGCGAGGAAATGGAGCTTGTCCGTGCATATCTTGGCATCATGCAAAAAAGATTTAAAGGAAGATTTGAATCACGCTTTGATATTGATCCGGCTGTGGAAGATTGTCTGATTCCAAAGCTATTGATCCAGCCCCTGGTTGAAAACGCCCTTCAGCATGGAATCATGCATAGTGAAAGCGGCCGCGGGTGTGTGGAGCTTGTAGCCAAGCAGAAAAATGGCCGGCTGGAGATCACTGTAAAGGATAATGGTATTGGAATGACGCAGGAACAGGTTAAATCCATAATCAGCAATATAGGGAACAGCAGAACAGAAGGCTACGGTCTGTCCAATGTGGATGAAAGGCTCAAGCTGTTTGGCGGTGATGATTGCGGTTTAACAATTTCCTCCGAACTTAACAAGGGAACCGCAGTTAAGTTGTCATTACCTTTGAAATAGTCATTTTCCGCCCATGTGACATTAGGGACGGTTGTTTCATCATATCAACCCATCTTCTAGCGCAAACCTTAACATGAACAGGTAAAATCAAAGGTTATATCTGACTTTTGACTTTCCTGGTGGCATGTCCTTTAAGCCGGATCCATATGTACCCCCGCTGGCAGGATGACCACTTATGGTCATATTACACCAATTACCAACATGTTTGGACAGACTGTTTAGTATGGATTGACAGAATAAAAGATTAAATATGTCAACAATGCCTTAATATGCCTCGCTATTCGTAAAAGACAACAGTTTAGGACAAGGAATGTGAAAATCGGATTATTCAAATTGCCATAACACCGATGTTATACTATCATTAGAACCCAGTCACACACGTTGTTTCGGAAATTCTAGAAGTTTTACAACTATTCTGTCAGTCAACCACGACTGATCAACCAGGATCTATGGAATCTAACGAGGAGTGTAATTTATGAAAAATATAACAGCAAGGCTGAGACCGGGGATTAAACCTCGAAAGCCCTATGGACTTCTGGCATATTTGCGGGATCATTATCTATTATATCTGATGCTGATTCCCGGTCTCTTTTTCCTTATCGTCTATAAGTTCTTACCTTTGTATGGTATCACTATTGCTTTTAAGGATTACAGCATCTTTGCGGGCAGTAATCCCATTGATGCGATAGCAAAGAGCCCATGGGTTGGATTTAAGCACTTTGACCGCCTTTTTTCAAGCTCACAGTTTGTAAAGGTGCTACTGAATACCCTTATTATTAATGGCTATAAGATCCTGTTCCTGTTCCCGATACCCATCATTTGCGCCATCATGCTCAATGAGATCCGCAATGTGGCCTACAGGAAGCTTGCACAGACAGCCATTTACGTCCCATATTTCTTCTCATGGGTTATCGTATTCGGTATCTTCTATTCATTATTGGGGACCTACGGAATTGTCAACAGTGCTTTGGCAGCACTTGGTCAGGAGAGAATCAGCTTTTTCTCAGACACGAATGTCTTCCGTGGCTTGTTGGTCTTCACAGAAGGCTGGAAGGAAATTGGATGGAACACTGTCATATACCTGGCAGCTATCACGGCCATTGATCCTACCCTCTATGAGGCTGCCCGTGTGGATGGAGCGGGAAAACTCCGTCAGATATGGAATATAACCCTGCCAGGGCTGGCTCCTACTATAGTTCTGATGCTTATTCTGAAGGTTGGTTATATTCTTGAGACCGGATTTGAGCAGATCCTGGTATTCTACAATGCTACTGTTTACGATGTGGCCGACGTGATCCAGACCTATGTTTACCGCATGGGACTTGGACAGGCAGACTTCTCCCTGGGCACAGCTCTCGGTTTGTTTAACTCGGTTGTTGCCTTCATACTGATCGTCGGAGCCAACACAGTCTGCAAGAAACTGCTTCACAGAAGCATCTGGTAATCCGACTAGAGTATATGCGTATTATGGGGTGAAAAAATGCAATTAAGAAAAAGAAACAAAGTCAACGGAATATCTTTATCCACCAGTGAAAAGGTGATATCAGTTATCTCATATATATTCATGGGTCTGCTGGCCTTGTGTGCAATACTTCCGATACTCCATGTAGTATCCAAGTCTTTCAGCAGCGCTTCTGCGGTTACTTCGGGATCAGTTTTGTTCTGGCCTGTCAAACCCCAGTTTGAGACCATGAAGTATGTGCTTGAAGAAACACCGTTTCTGAATGCTTTGAAGAATTCACTGCTTGTTACCGGAATAGGTACAGTCATCAGCATGCTGGTGACCATCGGCACTGCCTATCCGCTGTCAAAGCCGGATTTCAAGGGCAGGAAGTTTTTCATCATGGCTTATATTGTCAGCATGGTGTTCTTCGGCGGTATAGTTCCCGCATACATGGTTGTCCGAACCCTGAAAATCATTGACACATACATTGCCCTCATATTGCCGTTCTTCATTGTCCACTTCAATATGTTCGTAGTTAAGAACTACTTTGAAGGACTGCCTGAGAGTGTGGAAGAATCGGCAAGGATAGACGGGGCCAGTGACATGAGGATTCTGGTATCGATTGTGTGTCCCATGTCAAAGCCCGTGCTGGCTACAGTGGCAATGCTCTATGCCGTTAACTACTGGAACAACTACTTCCATGCCATGATGTATACTACCAGCACTAAAATGCAGACCTTACAGGTCTTCATCTACAACACCATCAACAACACCCAGACCCTGGTGGAACGCCTTGTTATCGGCAACTACACCAATGTCTCCATTGACGGAATCATAGCGGCGGTTGTAGTACTCTCATTAATACCCATCGTCGCCCTGTATCCGTTTGTTCAACGCTTTATGGTCCATGGTATCACTATTGGATCAGTTAAGGGCTGATTATTAAATTAGATATTTACCGGGTAACCGGTAAAAATAAAAAAAAGGAAGGGATAAATCCATGAAAAGAACTTTAGCATTGCTAATGGTAGCCATTATGGCTGTGTTTGCACTGGCTGGCTGCGGAGGCAATCAGGCTTCTAACACACCTGCACCGTCTCAGCCAGCTTCAAGTCAACCAGGCGGATCTACATCACCTGACACCAATCCTCTTGATGGTGAAAAACCTGTATTAAAGTATTTGGGTTACAATGTAAGCTTTGACCCCAATACCGATCTTATGGCAGGTATTTATGAGGAAACCACAGGCTATAAGGTGGAGTATAATGTTCTTCCTGCTGAAAACGCAGACGAGAAGCTCCTTATGGACGTTTCCTCAGGCGCTGACTATGATGTTATGCAGGTCAGTGTTCCCCAGTTCCAGACCCTGTTGGCTCAGGGAGCTTTGATGCCTCTGACAGACCTTCTGGAAACCTATGGACAGGACATTTTAAATGGTGTAAGCGAGGATTCCTGGAAGGCTATGTCAGGCTCTGATGGTGAGATCTACGGTATTCCGTACAAATATCCCCATCCCCAGGAGGTTACAACCTTCATGGTTGCCCGTATGGACCTTTTGAGAGAAGCCGGCATTAACGAGCTTCCCACAACAATAGACGAGTTCTACAACACCCTGAAGACTCTGAAAGCACACTTTGGTGACAAGTACATTATCTTAACCGGCCCGTTCCGTCAGGCATCAGAGGCCAGCGTTAACTGGGATATCCCCCAGACCATTACATCTGCCTTCGGTATCTACAACGACTGGATGGTTGATGATAACGGTAAAGTTATTTACATGACAGAGCATGAGAACTTCCCCAAGATGATCGAGTTCATGCAGAAGCTCATGGATGAAGGACTCCTTGACCGTGACTGGGCTGTTAACAACACAACAACTGTTAACGAAAAACTGTCTTCCGGCAAGGCTATCATCGCTGCCTCCAACCGTACAGGTACCATGGTTACCACCCCGGTTATGCTGGGTGATGACGGTCTTGGACTGGATTGGGATGACCTTGGATACATCGGTGCATTGTCCGGTTCCGACGGTACCTGCAAGTACATGAGAACAGAGGCTATAAACCAGGTTACATGTATCCTGAAGAACGCCAAGAATCCTGAGCATGTTATCAACTGGATCAACATCAAGCAGCAGAACCAGCTCTACCTCAACATCGGTGTTGAAGGCGTACACTTCAATTACGATGAAAACGGAGAGATCGATCCCATCAACCCCATCTTTGCTGAAGAGCGCGGTAATTCCTACTGGTATCTCAACAGCACCGATGAGGAAGCGTTTGCTAAGGAATGGCCGTCACGTGTTCGTAAGAGCCAGGCTATGTGGGAGCCCTTCGATGCGGTAACCAACTACGCAAACAAGCATACACCTGAAATCTTCGTGCCCAACACCTTTGCGTTCATGCCTTCACTGGAGAGCTACGCAAAGTACAACCAGTCCCTGTTTAAGGCCACCAGTGACTTCATCCTTCAGCTCATGGCTGGAACCAAGTCCCTGAATGACCTGCCTACCTTCATGAAGGACTGGGAAAACAACGGCGGTGAAAACGTCAGAGCTGAAATGCAGTCTTGGTACAACGACTTCTATGGCAACTAATCTTTGACATCATAGGCTATCAATCGCAGCAGTCCCTGCGGGGACTGCTGCTATCATAAAAGACAGGAGAATGAATATGAGTAAAGTTCAATATTCAAAAGAACTCCCAATATATCGCGATGTGGATGTACTGGTGGTAGGAGCAGGACCTGCGGGTATTGGTGCAGCAATATGTGCCGCAAGAAACGGTGCCAAAACATTTGTGTTTGACAGCGCAGGATGCGTGGGAGGCCAGGCTACTAACGGCCTTGTAGGGCCTTTTATGACCGTATATGACGCAAAAAGTGAAAAGCAGATTATTAAAGGAATATTTGAAGAGATTGTTGATCGCATGATCAAGATAGGCGGAGCCATTCATCCCAGTGAGGTAAGATCCGGAAGCTCACGGGCTGGGTTCTACCTTATTGGCCATGACCATGTAGGCCCCTTTGATCATGAGGCTTTTAAACTTGTTGCTTCAGATATGATTCTGGAAGCAGGAGCCGAACTTTTACTGCACACACAATTTGTGGACGTGCTTATGGAGGACGATAAGATAGCCGGAGTAATCATTGCCAATAAGGATGGCATGTCGATTATTCGAGCTAAGATAATCATAGACTGTACCGGTGATGCTGATGTGGCCGCCAGATCCGGAGTTAAATATGAACTGGGCAGGGTTGAGGATGGCAATATGCAGCCGGCCACACTATTCTTCCGTGTTTGCAATGTGGATACAGAAAGGCTTACTGCCCACATTAAGGAACACGAGGATGAAATCCGCCCCTTCTATGGCCCCTTCAGTTGGCTTATAAGGGAGAAGCAGGAGGAATGGGGAGACGTGCCCCGTGCCGAGGTCTGCCTTTTCGAAAGCCCGGAGCCTGGGGAGTATCGCCTGAATGTTACCCGTATTCTGGACATTGACGGTACTAAAGCTGAAGATCTGACAAAGGCTGAACTGGAAGGGCTGAAACAGGTTCACAAGGTCTTTAATTTCATGAAAAAACACGCCGTTGGATTTGAAAATGCAAAATTCATGGGAGCCGCTTCCACTATTGGTATCCGTGAAACGAGACATATTGAAGGCTTATACAAGCTGACAGTGGATGATGTGAAAGATTGCCGTGTTCCCGATGATACCATAGCAGTTATGGCCACCAATATGGACACCCATAACAAGAATGACCCGGGGGGAACCTACTATACTCTTGAGAATGGACCTTATTTTGGCGTTCCCTATCCCTGTCTGGTTGCAAAGGGTGTGAATAATCTTCTGGTGGCAGGACGTGCGATTTCGGCCGATGCCATGGCAGGAGCCGCTATACGTATGATTCCTTGCTGTCTGGTGTTCGGACAGGCGGCTGGCACTGCAGCGGCCCATGCCGTCAAGGACAACAAGCTGCCCGGGGCAGTTGATGTGAAAAAGCTTCGTGAGACCCTTAAGGAGCAGGGGGCTTATCTCGGGGATTAGAAGTGGGATTTGAATCCCAATCACGCTATTTCGGGTAGTGTATTTCCACTTTGTCATTGCGAGGAGGCACAGCCGACGAAGCAATCTGTCGCATTGATATATTGCGTCGCAGGATGGGATTGCCGTGCTACGCTGGCGCTTCGCTCGCAATGACATCCCCATCACCTACTTTGATAAACGTTTTTCCACTTTGCCTTTTGAGAGGAGTGTTCTCTCCACTATGACATTTCCAGGAGCGCTTCTCCACTTGTCATTGCGAGGAGGCATAGCCGACGAAGCAATCTCATGAATGAATTTTGACCTTAGACGTGTTGGAAGAAGGATAATAAGAAAGTGTCTCGAAGTTGCGCTATCGAAATCCAACCTCCAACCTCTTATCTCACACCACCCGCTTTCATATATGAAGGAGACAGATTGATATGAGTACTAAGACAATATCCTATAAGAAAGATTTACAGATAAAAGAAGAATATGATGTAGTGGTTGTAGGATCGGGCCCGGCCGGAATCTGTGCGGCAGTTTCCGCTGCGCGTATGGGTGCCAGAACCGCTCTTGTGGAACGTTATGGCGTACTAGGTGGCAATTTGACAGTTGGTGCTGTTGCCCCTATTCTTGGCAGCGTTTCAAAGGGAACCTTGAGGGATGAGCTGGTAGAGCGCCTGGGAGTACCCGGCTGCGATGAGATTGGCGCCACCCATCAGTGCCATGATTTTGAGAAGGCTAAACGTGTACTGGCAGATTTTGCACACGAAGCAGGTGTCAAGGTATATCTGCAGACAGCCGTTGTTGACGTTGTCATGGACGGCGACCGGGTTGACGGAGTCATCATATCGGAGAAAACGGGGCTTAAGGTGCTGCGTGCAAAGGCTATTGTTGATGCTTCCGGTGATGGTGACGTAGCTTTTTATGCCGGGGCAGAGTATCAAATGGGTCGGGAGGGCGATTCATTGGTTCAACCGGTTACACTGATGTTCACTTTACAAGGGGTTGAAGAGGACGCCCTCACATGCATAGGTGAGGTTGACTTTGTTCAGTATAAGGGCGAAAGGTTCCTTGATTATACCACCAGACTCTGCAAAGAAGGGCACCTGCCGCCTAACTCGGCATCTGTACGTTTGTTCCGCACCTTGATACCCGGCGAACGTCTCGTAAACACAACTCAGGCAAACAGTATTTTCGCTACCGACAGTGACGATGTCGAGAAGGCTGAAGTAGACCTCCGCAGACAGATAGACAAGGTGACCGAGTTCCTGCGCAAGTATGTGGACGGCTACCAAAACTGTTATGTGAAAGGCACGGCTGAAACACTGGGGGTCAGAGAAACCCGTCGGTTCATAGGAGAGTATATCCTTGAGGATAGTGATCTTCGCATAGGACGCAGATTTGATGATGTGGTTGTCCATAAGGCAAGCTTCATTGTTGATATTCACAATCCTTCAGGCAGCGCCCAGGCAGAAGGTGTACCTGAGGAGGTAACCCCGTACGACATTCCGCTAAGATGCCTCATACCAAAAAAAATAGATGGACTTGTTCTTTCGGGGAGATGTATTTCAGGTACCCACAGGGCTCATGCTTCATATCGGGTCATGTCCATATGCATGGCAATAGGCGAGGCATCGGGAGTAACAGCTGCCCTCGCAGCAAAAAAGGGTGTCAATCCGCGTGAGATCGACTACAAAGAAGTGCAGAAAGTCCTGCTGGATCGCGGCGTAAATCTGTTTGATTGATGAGTTTGTCGAAATCTTTAGGGTCTGGAATGTATTGAATAACCTNTAGGCTTTACTACATACCGGACAGCCAGAACAACAGTGAGGAGGGAAAGGCATGGGAATAATGGAAAAAATGCGCCTTGATGGCAAGAAAATTTTTGTCACAGGCGGCGCAAGAGGCATAGGGATGAACATCGCCCGTGGAGTAGCCGAAGCGGGTGCCGATGTGGCTATAGTTGACATTGACATTGATGAGTCAGCAAAGACAGCACAGCAGATATCCGCCGATACAGGGCGCAGGGTGATTCCTCTCCGGGCAGATGTCACCAAGCCCCAGGAGGTTGACGAGATGATCGCTGCTGTCCTTGAACAGTTTGACAGGATAGATGCAGCCTTCTGCAATGCAGGTATATGCATCAACGCGCCTGCGGAGGAAATGACATTTGAGCAGTGGAAGAAAGTTATTGATATAAATCTGACCGGGGTATTCCTGACAGCTCAGGCTGCCGGAAAGGTGATGATAAGGCAGGGTGGAGGCTCAATAATCAATACTGCATCCATGTCCGCCCATATCGTCAATGTCCCCCAGCCCCAGTGTGCGTATAATGCCTCAAAGGCAGGCGTGATACAGCTGACAAAATCCCTTGCTGTGGAATGGGCTATGAAGGGAGTACGGGTGAACTCCATCAGCCCGGGCTATATCGGTACCGATCTGGTTATGAATTCTCCTACCCTTGTTCCTCTCATCAACAAGTGGAAGGAGATGACACCCGTACGCCGTCTGGGCAAACCCGAGGAACTGCAGGCCATTGCCGTGTACCTTGCCGGTGATGCCAGCCAGTTTACCACAGGTGCTGACTTTGTCATCGACGGCGCATTTACATGTATTTAGGACTGAGACCGTCCCGGTATATCTATTAGATGTCCGGATAGATTCGGCCTTGGTAAAGGCAGGAGGGAAACAGCTGCGAAGTATATGGCTGACCGGCTTTCAAGGCCTCCGGGGTGGACACCTTAAAGTACGCAACATGAGTTTATGTATTGAGGAAGTATAATGCTTGGAAAACACTTGTTAGGAATATATGAAAAAGCGCTGGATCCCGAAGACAATTGGCATCGATGGCTGGAAAAGGCAAGGGATTTGGGATTTGATTTTGTAGAGATTTGCATCGACGAAAAGGATGAGCGTCTGGCCAGGCTGGAATGGACACGGGAAGCACGCGAGGAATTAAGGCGGGCTGCCTATGAAACGGGTGTTCCCATCCTTTCCATGTGCCTGAGCGCCCACAGGCGGTTTCCTTTTGGAAGCGCTGATCCGGATATAAGGAAAAAGGCGTACCGGATTATGGAGCAGGCTATTGATTTTGCTGTTGACTTGGGCATTCGAACCATACAGATCGCAGGTTACGATGTCTATTATGAAGAATCCACATTCGACAGCCGTCGGTTATTTTTTGAGGGCTTGCAATGGGCGGCAGCCCAGGCTTCCCGGAAGGGGGTCATGCTGGCCAATGAGATTATGGATACATCATTTCTCAATTCTATCACCAAGCACCTTTTTTATGAGAAACAAATTTCCAGCCCGTGGCTGAAGGTTTACCCCGATGTGGGCAATCTCAGCGCATGGGGCAACGATATTGTGACCGAGCTGGAAAAGGGAAGGGGCAGCATCGTCCAGGTCCATCTTAAGGATACCCTGGCAGTTACCGATTCCTTTGAGGGTCAGTTCAGGAATGTGCCCTTTGGCAAAGGGTGTGTGGATTTCCCCCTTTGCTTCTCAACGTTGGAAAATCTGGGTTATACAGGCCCATACCTAATAGAGATGTGGCATCAGGAAGGTCAGGACGACATGGAGACCGTGACACATGCCAAGGCGTGGATTGAGAAACAGTATGCGAAAGCAATGGAAGGGTAAGGATAGGGGATACTATCTTGGCCGGCGAGCAGCTCTTCCGATGGCTGCGAGTGTGGAATAGCGATCTGAAACTTTACTGAAGTATGGAATTAATGGAGAGGTGCCATATGTTCATCTATGAAGGAGAAAGAAAGACACCTGTTGCCGGAAGCTATGATGTCATCGTCTGTGGCGGTGGGCCATCCGGCATCATAGCTGCCGTGGCGGCGGCAAGAAATGGAGCAAAGACCCTACTTATTGAGCGCTATGGATTTGTTGGGGGTATGGCAACCAATGCACTGGTGACTCCCATCAGCGAATTCTGTAAGAACGGGAAACGCATCATAGACGGTATGCCCTATGAATTAATGGAGCTTGCGAATCGGCTTGGAGGAGCAAACATTTCATTTGAAAGCGGGAATTATCCCATCGACGATGAGGTTTTCAAGCTGGCCGCTCAACGGATGCTTCTGGAAAGTGGTGTGACCCTGATTTACCATTCCTATTTCTCGGATTGTATCACAACCGACGGGCAGATCAGCCACATCATTGTCCAGAACAAGGCCGGGCGTGTGGCCTATAAGGGCAAAGTAATTATTGACTGTACGGGTGATGCGGATGTTGTGAGGGCCGCAGGATATAAAACTGTTAAGGAGACAACCTTACAGCCTGCTACCCTATGGTTCCAACTCAGCGGGGTTGACACCAAAGCCCTTGAGGATCAGGGTCTGTTTGATGATGCTAAAAATGATCAGTTACCCGTCAGCGAAACCATCCGGAACCGATTGGATGAATTGAACCGCAAAGGCGAAATGCCACTGTTTGGTGGACCATGGATCAGTAAAGGCTTCAACGAGGGAACGGTGAGCATAAACCTGTTGCGTGAGGCCACCGATGCCAGCTCTCCAGATCAGTTCACAAAAACCGAATGCAGCCTGCGTGAGAATTTATTCAAGGTTGTACAAGTAATGAGGGAGAATTTCCC
>JGI24709J26583_10002623_pt1 | contig 14658 bp, 10 predicted proteins | sample BioPla2DNA1_FD_26583 | JGI IMG/M metagenome (IMG submission 26583) | reverse complement strand
TAATAGATGTAATTTGTACGGTTGTCTTCCGCTGTTTTGAACTTTCTCATTTAAAGTCCCTGCCTTTCTTTTCCGCCCGACTGGGTGGCGGCAGGGATACAAAAAGAGCCGATGTGATGCTATACACCGACTCTGATACCGAAAATGGGCACGGCAAAGCTCGGTGGGTACATCTTTGGTCAGTCCTCGGCTATACCGTGAATTTGACTCTTGATGTATCCCGCCGCCTTAAGGTCGACCACTTCGGGCATTGGAATATTTTTTTATTTATCGAGGCTGTTGCCTTTCGACACTTTAATTATATCTGCGAGGCCCTCAAAACCTCGAATCTCAACGAGTTACAGACACACACGAAAAAATCCCCCATTTTCTATACATTTCTGTGCTTGAGAAATGCAGAAAACAGGGATTTAGCTTCTATATAGGGAATAATGCGTAACTCGCCGAGTTACTAAAATTTTTTATTATTTCTCGGTAATCTAAATTATAATTATAAAAATTTATATAAAAGTCATTGTAAATGTAATTACATTGTGTTATAATATAAAATAGCGATAAGTATAAGGAGGACAAACAATGTCTGAAACAAAGAAAAGCATTACTCCTATGGAGCATTACAATATGTCAGATTTCCTTCGTGGTCAGTCTTCACGAATTATTACCACCATATCAGAAGAGGACAAAGCAGGATTTGTCCTAAAAAACGGTAAACCTATGGCAGTTATCATTTCAAATGAAAGATACAAACGACTGCTACAAGCTGGTATTGACATTAACGAATATTAATCCGGAGGAATCAGGTGTTATGGCTAAAGCTAAAATTACAGAAGTTATGATGGACGATAAAACTATTGATGCGTCCAAAGAAATAGCAATGGTATTTTCTATTGCAAATACATTAAGAGGTCCTTACAAGCCGGACAAGTATAAGGATGTTATTATTCCAATGACCATCCTTCGTCGTCTTGAATGTGCCTTGGCAACAACGAAAACCGCAGTTGTAGACACATATAAGAAAAATCCGAAAGCACCTGCGCAGTTACTGTGCAAAAAATCGGGCTATCAGTTCTACAATACTTGCGAATATGATTTGAAAAAGTTGCTTACGGAAGCTCCTGCTATTGTAGAGAATCTCACTTTCTATATTGAGTCATTCTCTCCTAATGTGCAGGCAATTTTTGAAGAATTGAAATTCAAGGAAGAAATCAAAAACCTTGATAAGAACAACCGCTTACTTGGCGTTGTTAAGAAATTCTCTGAGCTGGACTTAAATCCAGAAAAAGTCGATAATTTAAAAATGGGTTATATGTTCGAGGAAATCATTCGCAGATTCTCTGAGAATGCATCGGCTGGTGACCACTACACTCCTCGTGAAGTTATCCGTCTTCTGACAAGTATTTTGCTTGCTGAAGGATGCAGTGATATTTTCAGCGAGGGGCGTGAAGTTACCGTATTGGATATGGCCTGCGGTACGGGTGGTATGCTTGCTACTGCTCATGATTTCATTGTTCGTATGAATCCGGATGCTAATGTTCGCCTGTTTGGGCAAGAAAACAGTCCTGAGTCCCATGCCATCTGTCTTGCAGATATGTTGATAAAAAACCAGGCTGCTGAAAATATCCGCTTTGCTGACACAATGAAAGAGGATTGTTTCGAAGACACCGATATGCGTTTTGTCATCGCAAATCCTCCATTTGGAGAATCCTGGGGTGGTAAAGATGCTGGAGATGGTGTAGAAAAAGCTGTCCGTAAAGAACATAAAAAAGGAAAAGATGGCAGATTCCCTGCAGGTCTTCCCGCAACTGGAGATATGCAGTTACTCTTCATGCAACACGCTGTTGCGAAAATGCAGAAAAAAGTTGGCCGTGCAGCTATTATCACAAATGGCTCTCCACTTTTCTCCGGAAATACAACCAGTGGTGAAAGCCAGATCAGAAGATACCTACTTGAAAATGACTTAGTAGAAGCTATCATCGGTCTTCCTTCCCAGTTGTTCTACAACACTGATATTGCTATTTACGCCTTCATTCTTTCAAAAGGCAAAAGAGATGAACGCAAAGGCACGGTTCAGTTTATTGATGCAACAGATATGTGGACTCCATTGAAACGTTCCCTTGGTAAGAAGCGTAGAGAAATTTCCAAAAAGCAAATCACTCTCATTACTGAAATGTATTCCGATTTCGCTCCCGGAAAGAAAACCATATGGGATGAAAAACGCAAGCACGATTGTGTGATTGAAAGCAAGATTTTTGACCGTGAAGAATTTCTTTACAAGGAATGGTCTGTGTACCAGCCGCTTCAGCGTAGTGGTGCTATCAATGCGGATACCATAGAAGCACTTCGTAATAGTGCTTATTTTACGGCGAATACTAACATTTTCAACGAGGTAAAATTCGAGGAATTAGAACAGACCAATCCTCGTAGTGATGCCGATGAGAAAGCATATCAGAAGCAGATTAAGGGACGTGAGTTCACTGCTAATGTTATCGAAGCATTGACTGCCCATATCTCCGACACCGTATATACTGATTTTTCAAAGTTTGAAATTGCTCTAAAAAAGGCGCTTGCGGATGTGGACGGACTGTCACCTTCACGTTTGGCGGGTATTGCTATGGAAATGTCGGTTATCGATAAGACAGCCGTTGTTCAGAAAGACAAAAAAGGTCATATCATTATTGACCCTACTACTAAGGATACAGAAATCATTCGCTTGAACCAGGATGTTAAAGCATATATGGAAGTAGAGGTATTCCCTCATATTCCTGACGCCATTTACTGTTATGAATTTGATAAAAAGAAGGCTATAAGTGCAACAAACAAGGAAAAATTAGGTGCTGAGTTTCCTTTTACTCGTTACTTTTACGAATATCAGGAGCCCGAAAAAGCAGATGATTTGCTGGCACAGTTTATGGAATTGGAGGCTTCTTTGTCCGAAAAGATTACTGCCTTGCAGAAAGGGGCAAAGTAATGGATGCTATGAAACAGACGGGTGTCCAGTGGATTGGCGAGATACCATCTAATTGGAATACCAAAAGAATAAAATACATGGCCAACTTAAAGGGACGTATTGGTTGGCAAGGACTCACATCCGATGAATATCAAGATGAAGGTGCATACCTTATTACAGGTGTCGATTTTGCTGATGGTGGTATTGACTGGGAAAACTGCGTTCATGTACCAATGAAACGTTGGGAAGAAGCAAAAGATATCCAAATTCAGAATGGAGACCTTCTGATTACTAAGGACGGCACCATCGGAAAAGTCGCAATTGTATCCGATATACCAGGCGAAACATCTCTTAACAGCGGTGTTCTTCGCATTATGCCAATCGAAGGCTATAGCCGTCGTTTTCTCTATTGGGTGATTAAATCCGATGAGTTTTGGAACTGGTTTAACTACAAAAATGCTGGCAACAGTACAATTGTGCATCTGTACCAAGGAGATTTTGCAGAATTTTTGTATGCGTTTCCAGATTATGCCGAACAGGAAGCAATTGCAGACTATTTGGATGTTCATTGCGGAAAGCTGCAGGCTATCATCACTGAACTGGAAGCACAACTTGCATTGCTGAAAAAATATAAAAAATCTTATATTTCAGAAGTTGTTACACACGGTTTGAATCCCGATGTGCAGAAAAAGAATAGCCATATAGAGTGGTGCGGAGCTACTCCCGAACATTGGGAAATCCTTCGTATGCAGGATATAGCAACCTACAAAAAAGGTCCCTTTGGAAGTGCTGTAACTGTCGATATGTTTATAGAAAAGGGTGAAAACACCTTTAAGGTCTATGAGCAAAAGAATGCAATTCAGAGTGATGCTTCGCTGGGGTGGTATTATCTATCCTATGAAGATTATAGAGGACTTAAGGACTTTTCTGTTGCCCCTGGCGACATAATAGTGAGTTGCGCAGGCACTATTGGTAAGTGTTATGTTCTACCAGACAACATTGAGCCGGGTATTATCAATCAGGCATTGATGAGGGTAAGAATAAAAGATGGGTTCAATAAATCTTATTTTATTTACTTATTCGATGTTGCGCTGGAATATATGAATGAAAAATATAGCAACGGTAGTGCTATAAAAAATATCCCTCCGTTCAGCATTTTGAAGAAACAGAATATCTCTGTTCCTCCGTTAGAAGAACAAGATGCTATAGTAGCAGAGCTGGGCTATAAAACGGCACTTATTGATGCAACTATTTCGGAAAAGGAGCGTCAGCTGCTTACCATGCAAAATCATATGGCTGCCGTAATATTTGAGTATGTTACAGGCAAAAAACGAGTAAAGGAGGTTCAATAATATGCCTATCAAAGCAGACCAACTTCGAGAAAAAGAAGACTATCAAAAACTGATTATGGAACGCTTGCATGAAGATAACGATTTCCGTATCCGTCCAAACACGGCATATAAACCGGGACTGGCTATGGATACCGAGATGCTTCTTGAGTTTCTGGAGGACACACAGCACGATGAAATGGAACACCTCCGCCGTATGTATAAGGACCGTACAGAAGAAACGGTTATTAATTATATCAATGCTGAAATCAACAAGGAAAGCCGTGGTTTGATTGATGTTATCAAGCACGGTGTTGAATTCGACAACGGTGCCACATTAAAGCTGATGTATCGCAAACCGGACAGCACCATCAATACGCAAGCTGTTGCCAACTACAAAAAGAACATCTTCTCCGTTATGGAGGAGGTGTACCATAAAGCTAATGAGCGTGTAGACTTAGTTCTGTTCCTCAACGGTCTGGCGATATTTGCCGTTGAACTGAAATGCAACACATCTGGTCAATCCTACAAAGATGCCATCAAACAGTATAAGGAGGAGCGTGATGCCACTACTCGTCTTTTTAAGACCAAGGTTGGTGTTTTCGCCGCCTTTGCTATGGACTTGAACGAAGCGTATTTTACAACCGAACTTAAAGGTGCAGATACCTTCTTTAATCCATTTAACATCGGAGAGAAATTCGGCAAAGGAAACCCTCACAATGAAGATAGTTTGAATGTTTCCTATATGTGGGAAAACATTTGGACTAAGGATAAAATCCTGTTCTTGATTGAACGTTTTATTTACATCAAGAAAAAAGAAACCCGAAATGCTGACACCGGAAAAGTCAAGAAATCTAAAGTTCTTATTTTCCCTCGTTTCCATCAGCTTCGCGCCGTTGAGCGTGTAATGAACGATGTCATTATCAATCACACATCCTGCAACTATCTTATTGAGCATTCTGCAGGAAGCGGAAAAACGGAAACCATTTCCTGGTTAGCACATATATTGGCAACCGTGCATGATGCTAATAATGATAATGTATTTGATACCGTTCTAATTATTACAGACCGTATCATTGTTGACCGTCAGCTTCAGGAAGCTATCCTCGGCATCGAGCATAAAAGTGGTCAAGTAAAAGTTATGGATGATAAGTGTGATTCAGAAGATTTGGCAATTGCACTCGGCGGCAACACAAAGATTGTTGTTACCACAATCCATAAATTCTACTATATCCTCAATAATAATTTGCTCGGTGACCTTAAGAACAAAAAATTTGCAGTATTGATTGATGAGGCACACTCTTCCACCGAAGGCGTTTATATGCAGTCAGTTACTAATGTTCTGACAAACGAGGAAGATGAGGAAGAAAAAACTGAAGAAGATAAAATGCTTGAGGAAATCCAGAAAAGCGGTAAGCAGAAAAATGTTTCTATGATTGCTTTTACTGCGACTCCGAAACCAGACACACTTCAGCTTTTCGGTACACTTAATGCGGAGGGCAAAAAAGAATCCTTCGACCTATACTCTATGAAACAGGCCATCGAAGAAGGATACATACTGAATGTCCTTGATAACTATGTCACATGGAAAACCTACTGCCATATTAATAAAGCCATCGAGAGTGACCCAGAACTTCAATCCATCTCTGCAAAACGCAAGATGGCCCGATTCATTGATTTACACGATACCAACATTGCGCAAAAGGTTGAAATAATTATTGAGCACTTCAGAGCCAACGTTGCGGGTTGTCTGGGTGGTAAAGCAAAGGCGATGGTAATTACATCCTCTCGCCCTGCAGCCGTTAAATACAGACAAGAATTTGAAAATTATATCCAGGCAAAGGGATATTCCGGAATCAAAGCACTTGTAGCCTTTTCCGGCAAAGTAAAGCTAAACGATATAGAATACACTGAGCCTGTTATGAATGGCTTTAAGGAAGAAGAACTGCGATACGAATTTGACCGCAGTTGCTACCAGGTTCTTATCGTTGCCGATAAATATCAGACCGGCTTTGACCAGCCAAAATTAGTAGCAATGTATGTCGACAAGCGCTTGCGTGGTGTACAAGCTGTGCAGACGCTCTCTCGCTTGAACCGAATTTGCCCTCCTTATGATAAAACCACTTTTGTCTTGGACTTCAAAAACAGCTACGATGATATCAAGGCAGCTTTTGAACCTTACTACAAGGATACTGTTTTATTCGAGACTATTTCGCCGTCCGATATTCGTGACCTCGACCGTGAGATTGATGCCTACGAATTCTTGGATGCTGACGATATTGATGAATTTAACACCTATCTGTATAAGGAAAACCGCACTTCCAAGGATAAGCAGCGTATGTGGGCATTGCTCGACAATGCATTAAAATTGATTACAAAGCGTCCTGAACTGGAGCAGATGGAAATTAAGATTACCATTCGTCGTTTCTTAAAGGGATATTGTTTCCTTATCCAAGCTACGGCTTATGAAAACCTCGAATTCCACAAAAGATATAACTTCCTCTCATACTTGATTAAGGAACTCAATCCTGGTGGTGGCGGAAACAACTTTGATATTGCAGACAAAATAACAGTAAGTGATTTTAGGCAAAAACAGATGGAAAAACACGAAGGCGAGGAAATCGAAGCCAAGCCGGAAGTGAAAATCAAGAAACCAAAGCCTGCAAGTATTGAAGAAGAACAGAAAAAACTGCTTTCCCAGATCATTGACGAGGTAAACGCGCTATATGATAAAGACTATGAGCCGGATTTCACTACGAAAGCCGCAATGCAAATCCGCGACCTGCTTTTGAAAAATCCTGCTCTTAAAGACCGTCTCGAAAAGAGTGCCAAAAACAATACCTTGAGTGAATTCAAATTCACCTACGATGACTGCGTACAGGATGCATTAGTAGAAGGCTATGACCAAAATGTTGATTTCTATACTCTTCTTTTGAACAATGAAGAAATCAGAGCAAAATTTGCCAACGTATTTATGACCGAGGTATATCGTATTTTGCGTGGTTCTGCAACTGTTGTAAATTATACTGATATCATTAACAGCACACCTCTTTCAAAGGTGGCTGAAGATATTGCCCCTTACGGCAACGATAAAAAAGACTAACAGGAGGAATTCGTATGGCCAAAAATCCATTTATGCACTATGTTCAAGATTTGGAAAAAGAGGCCGAAGACTTCCTACGTAAATACGAATGTGCCGATGCTATAGACACTCCGAGATGTATCCCTATCCACGATATTGCAACAAGACTGATGTCCTTGGATATCGTGGATACGGAATACCTTTCTTATGACGGTAGCGTACAAGGTGCTATCGCCTTTACCAATGGCATAATAGATGTGTATGACTGGTCAACAGAGCAAAATATCGGTTATGAGGTATCCCATCCTACACTATTTGTGGATGCAGATATTTTAAATATTGGTAGAGTTAACAACACAATAGCCCATGAATGTTTTCATTGGTGGCGACATCGTAATTATTTCAACTTTAAACGCACTCACGAAAATGGTACTGAATTTGCGTTCCGTTGTAATAATCGCACCTCGCACTTCGGAAGTCTTCTCGGTGGGCAATGGTCTGACGAGGATAAAATGGAGTGGCAAGCAAAGACCATCGCTCCTAAAATTTTGATGCCTCGTCATGCCTTTAGAAAAAAAGTTGATGAAACCTACAAACGGCTCTGTGGTAGCAATGATTTAACAAAATTGTCAGTTACCTCAAATGTTATTGATATCGTTTCTGATTTTTTCGCTGTGTCCAAGCAATCTGCTGCAATAAGAATGCTTGAATTGGGATATCAAGAAGCCGAAGAACATTGCGGTTCAGATGCAACAAACAACGATAGAAAGCCTCGGAGCAGTAGAAAAGGTTCTACTGCAAAATATCACCTTAGACCTATTACTCGTATCCAGGCTTTTGAACTGTACTTTTCAAACGATTTACTTAAAGCCGCCTTAGATACAGGTGCTTTTCATTTCGCCGATGGTTATTTCGTCTTAAATGATTCAAAATATTTACAGACCACTCCTACTGGCAAAAAAGCACTAACGAAATATGCAGAAAGCCATCTCACGGAATGTGCCCTCGATTTTTCTGTACGCTTGGTTCCAGATGGATTGATGCATGGGCATTCCAGCATCATGTATCGTTCCGACAGTATTTTTCGTGAAGAGTCAACATTTGAGGCAAACACTCAAAACACTGAACTCTTCAATAAATCTAAGGATTTTGAAAAGAAACTCAAACGCAGCCAGGCTACCGCCATTACTCCTGCAATGTGGATGAAACAACGCATGGACGATGAGCATTGGTATGAAGCTACATTTGAAACCAAAACCAAGCTCGATAAAATGAATTTTTCTCGTATCCAGGGCGGCACACATAAATTCACAATGCGTCCTTTGGTTGCGATGGGTGTTGGATTATGTCTTGACCTTTCTGAAATGGAAGAAGTGTTAAGCCTTGGTGGTATGACCTTTATTAAAGGCAACCGTGAACACGAAGCATACAAATATCTATTTACCGCTTTCTATGGCAAAGATATCGACGAATGCAACGAATTTTTACAGGCAGTAAATGTACCTCTTTTAGGAACACAACAAAGATTATAAAAGAAAAGGATTCACTAACCTTCAAAGTTAATGAATCCTTTATTTTATAAATATTTCTTGAATGCTTTCTTCATTTTCACAGCCACATCCATCGCCCAATCGAATTGTTCAGACCACTTATCCTTATTATCAAAATCTGCAGGATGGGATATAAGGATTCTGCTGGCTTTCTTGTCCGGCAATTCTCTCCAGTCAAGTTTCATATCCATATCCGTTTCAATCTCGGACTTATGAGAGTAAAACTTATGGAACAGTTCTTTATCATCGGAAATATACCATTCCACAACAATCTGATTATCCTTGCGAATCTGATTGATGCTGATATGACAAGCAGAAGAACCCACGCTCATGGTCATCCAATGGTCTGTACTTGCCTTTCGCTTATTGAACTGCTTTGCAAAAGCATTATTTTGGAATGCGTAATCATTAAAGGCAACCCAATATTCATATGCCGGAAACTGATTGATGATACTTATTGCAACATCTTTATCCATATTAGGGATTAAAGAAGCAAACTCCATGATTTTTTCTTTTGATAAATTTCTAAATGAATCAATTTGCAGAGCATCTTTTACTTGTTGCTCAGTCAGCATTTTAACCATTTTGTGTTCTCTCTCCTTTATTTTTGAATTGTTTCGATAACATAAGTCTTTCCCCGGAAAGGAACCTCGTCACCAATACGGCAACCTAAAAGACTTTTTGCCAATGGTGGAATCTTTGTGGAGTTCTGAAGATAATTTACCAGTATCGTTTTAGGCTCATCAGTTTCCTTAATACGAACATTCACTTTTTGACCAATAACTATATACTCATCCTCAGTACTGTCTTCAGAGCTTTCCTCTTCTGGTACTTCATTGCCATCAAGATCCATATCTTCGTACTCTTCTGATTCATCCTCAATCTCTACACCTTGCTCATCACCTTGTAGAATACCATAAATATTATCAATGAGCATATCTGCAATCTCGTCCTCATCGAGACAATCCAGAACTACTCCGCCACCTACTGCGTTCAAAAATTGCAATGATGGTCTTATATGCTCCTTGAGTGAAAGCTGTGTATTTTCCTCTTTGAAGTTCTTGAATGCCTTAACAATACCGTTCAAAATAACCGGATTTGCAGAGAAATTATTACTGTAAAAAATGTCCGAAATCTTACTACTAATATCGTTGCTGCCTATAATATCCAGTTTTTCAAATGGATTAGTTACATTGCTTGGATCATAAGTATTTCTTCCAACCCACCAACACTTGGCTATTGAATTTCTAAATAATCCGGCTCTTGTTCCACCAGAAAAGAAGAATCTCGATTTTATATTTGATACAGCCTCTTTCTGTGTTTTAGGTGATTTTGTATCATAATCCCATCTTTTTCTAAGATAACCATAATAAACCGAATGACATAGTCCCGCCCACAACCTTTCATCACAAGCCTGTGACTCTGTCAAAAATGACAAGTGCTGATAAATGATCTTACAGTTTGCGAACTCAACTTCACCTTTTGACAAGTCAGACTCAATTGGCGCCAACTCGAAATCTTGTATCTCCTTAAATTCGACAAACGGATCTCCTCCACAGACTTTCCAAAGCCATTTATTATCCTTTTCCGTGAAATACATGTTGTAAACCATATCAAGGTTGGGTTTAAGGATGTCCAATGCTTCTTTTTTCATAAAATATAATTTCATTTAGGCATCCTCCTCTTCCTCGCCAGATTCAAACAGATCTGCGAATTTTCTCAATGCAGCATTCAACGGTAATTCCATTGCTTCTTGTGCTAACTGCACAGAAGTCTTATCAGAATATAACAGCTCATTTTCCAAGTCTACTCCACGTTTCTCATAGGCCTTTGATAAAGAAATATACCAATTTCTACCTGCGTAGCTATCTATTCCATTCTCTTGTTTTAGCTCTTCAAAAACGTATACCAATGCAGGGAAAACCATCATAGAGTTCAATATCGGTTGAAATTCTTCTTTATCACAGAAACGAGAATAAATCTCATACTCTTCCAAGCCCAAGCCGATACCAATTTGTGGAGTCGAAAGTTCCACTTCCATTGGCTTTGGTTCAGTTGTTAATCTCTTATATACCTTAAAAATAGAACTTGCGCTGTTAAATTCCTCGTAATTCTTTACAATATCAATTGCTGGTATATTTTTATATGCAAGAATACTTCCTTTCGACAGTTCGAATGACAGCCCCTGGTAATCATCGTCCCAATTAGAATTCACAAAATGATTAACATCTTTTTTTACCACTATTAAAACGATAATTTCTATTCTTCCGTTGATTCTTCCAATCGGAATTTCTTTGCTTACGTGATTGGAAATACCACGAATCGTAGTTCTATATGATGTGTTTGCACATTCAATATGAATCACATATTCAGCATCACCTTCCAGAATCATTTTCTGAAGATCTTTATTATCCATTTCTATATCGAAATCAAACAAAAGATTATTAACACCATTCATTTTGTACTGCACATCTGCATCAAAGACAGAATCAGTGTAATCATCTCTTTCTTCGCTTAGAACTGGATATGTATATAATCTTTTAGTTATGTTCATATACATTTACCTCCATCGCATAATCCCGGTTATCTAACAAAGCAATTTCAAACTGGACTTTTTCATTTCCCTTCATACTGGAAAAACTTACACCTTCAGAACTCTTCTTTATTCCTGTGCATCCCATCAACTCAGATGCAGAATGAATTGCAAGTCGATTCGATTTACCATTTTCACCGACTGTAACAATCTCAACATGTCCTGTACGAATATCCCGCGGCAAAATAAAGGAAACTCTATAGGTGTTTCTCGATGTCTTAATAACTCTGACATTCTTAAGTTCTTGGTTTATATCTCCACCATACCTTTTATGTACGGTATCATGTCCACCTGTAACAGTTCTTCCTTTATGCGTATCCCTTTTGCTTCGATGCCTAGTACCGCCTAAATTACGAGTTGTTGGATCACCACCATCATCTCCAATGATTCCTTCGGTATCCGTGTTTTTCGACTTTCCGTTCCCTTCGCTTCCATAAAACAACCCTTTAGGCTTCATTTTTGATGTTCGAGGTTGAATGGTAATGGAGCCAATTGTATCCTGGAGACTTTGTTTATTGCTGTCATCTCCACGCTGATTAGTCTTATCTGATTCCTTCTGAAGAACACTAGCCAAACCTGCGACTTCGATTTCATCATCGCTAGAATGCTCGCCCAACTTTTGAATACATTCTCTTATCCAATCTTTTAATTCATTGTTATATTCCTTTGCAAGAGGCACATTAGTTGAATGTCTGCTTGGCAACCACTTATCATGTGCCGGAGTTTCCATTTCTCTAAAGAACTCATTAAGCTCTTTACCCTCCATTTCAAGCACACCAGAAAATGAAATAATTCTCGACATATTACCTAATGCAAATAATTTCATCCCAGAAGATCTCGTAATCAGAATTTTTCTATTCAACTTCTCCGAAGGGTCGACTAAAACGCTAAGTTTTAGAGTCCCCATCCCATGAAAGTCCTTTTTGAATACTTTTGTTTCAGGTCGAACAAGCACTTGGTAGTACCAATATGCATTTTTTATTTTTGCATTATATGTGCTAAGATAACTTGCAAGCGTAGAACTATCAATTGTTTTATTGGCAACCGTTACACTTAATAAATTTTTGTGAATAGACATTAAGAAGTTTTCCAGAACCTCATTAATTACATCGATATTCCATTCATATCCCGCATTAAATCCGTACACAAAAACATCTGTACCAATCTCAGATCTCTGATATAGTTTTTCTAACTCATTGATAGAATCAACAGGTAAGTTACCTTCCGGATTTCCATAGTAACCAATTCCGGTTGTCATTGTATTCATACTATTGCTTAAATTCTCTGGAAAAGATATAAAGCGTGACATTCCCTGTGCAGCAGTCTCTTGAGCTTCATTCAGAGTTCTATAAAAGACCAATCTATAATCCGAATTTGTAAATGGTGCATTCTTTCCTATCCCAAAGGCTCCGGCTTTATCACCCGTTTTTGTCGCGCCACCATCAAGTTTTGTTAATGCATTCCAGCCTTCGTCACTATCCTCATATGGATGACTAAGTCCGGTTGTGTTAAAATCACTAATTCGCAAAACAACTGTAGTAGGCTTCTTAATTGCATTTAAAGCCTTTGTCAGTACCTTAATAGTCTTTTCACTGTTCTTTTTCGACCAATAATCATAAGCCTTCTGAATCTTAGAAGCATACTGCTCATATCCAGGAATATCAGAAGAAGGAATTTCATACTGCTCAAAATCAACTTTGATGGTTGCATTACTGCCTTCCACCGCTGCATCTAATGAGTTCTGACAAATTTCTCTTGCCAATGACTGTATCTCTGTTCCTGTAAATGTTTCAATACCTGCATCCGACACTCCACGTACTTGTCCAAATCCATTATGCGGAAACTTCCACTCTATAGTCATCTAAATCACCTCAACGTAAATTTACTTTCCTTATTGCTATTATCTTGATACTTACTTTTGCAAGCTTTTAATTCTGATTCTAATGCAGAGAAAATCTTTTTTACATCTTCATCTGTGTATTCATATGTTGCTGTATTAGAGCAGTTACTTAAAAGTCGAATCATATCGATGATTTTATTTGTTCTAGACTCAGCAACTCTAATAAATTTATCATGTTTCGATTCAGCCATATTTTTTCTCCTTGTTTTATATTTTTATTTTATTTTACACATTTCAATATTTTATGTCAATATATCGCATTTATTTTAAAATTATTTTTTATATATCACTATCCACTCAACCCCACACAAAATTATCTTATCAACTCGACCTTGCCCATTTTCATCCTGTCAACTCAACCCTCGATTTTGCATAGTTGACGTATCCTTAAAACGAAAAAATCCGAGAGTCGGAAGAATACCTCCAACTCTCGGAAATGCTTTATTTTCAAGCCTTTTTCGGTATTCAGTTCTGTACTTTTGACATCAATACTACCGTCTCAACGTGGCTCGATACGACAGGCTGAATGTCTTGGCTATTTTTACGAGCAAGGGAATATATCCACATCCTTTTTCGTATTTGAGCCGTTTGCGGGAATATATCCAAGAAATTATAGTTCTCATCTATTAGACAAATTGGAAGTTGATTGTTAAAAACTTGCAAGATATTTTTCTAATAAATCGACAAACTCACCAATATGAATTCCATCAACAAATGAGTGATGAACCTGTACAGATATAGGCATCATTATTCTTCCATCTTTCTCATAATACTTCCCCCAGTCAAACAAAGGAGTAGCATTATCTTTTTTACCTGAATTCGTATGAGAAATATGTGTATAGGTTACCCANGGCATAGGGGAACATTGAAAAACATCATTTCCAAGCGGACCTGTGAAATAAACTTCTTGTTCATCTGCCATTTTTTTTGCTTTAGTACAGTATTCTCTAAGGTCATCCATCATAGGAACATTCACCACTTTAAACAGATTTGTTTTCTTATTGAGATATGTAAATGCTGTATCAATATTATCAAATAAAACAACCTTTCCATCTACAAACCGATATCTAAAAGCTTCTATTTGATTTGCACATTTACATACTGCATATACCATAGCTAACGTAAATGAAAGATTATTGTTTTTTACATATTTTTTTAATTCAGTAACGTCTGCCTCAAATGTAACGCAAAAGGCTGGTTCTACACTATTTCTAAAAACCATACAATGCATTGCTCTTTCCCATGTGGCTTCATCTAT